>Ga0114997_10000243_pt1 | contig 43462 bp, 35 predicted proteins | sample ArcticOcean_MG_C_2_FD_87045 | JGI IMG/M metagenome (GOLD analysis project Ga0114997, IMG submission 87045) | Marine microbial communities from western Arctic Ocean - ArcticOcean_MG_CB4_136 | ecosystem: Environmental > Aquatic > Marine > Oceanic | place: Arctic Ocean: Canada Basin | collected... | reverse complement strand
CTTGCAAAAGAGCGCGGTTATACCCCCGGCCACTTCAGCTTCAACGTCAAAGGCGGCCGTTGTGAATCGTGTAAGGGCGCAGGTTCAATGAAATTAGAAATGAATTTCTTACCTGATGTGTGGATCACATGCGACATATGTCAAGGGCTTCGCTATACACGAGAATGCTTGGAAGTCACATGGAAAGGCAAGAACATCAACGACATTCTTCAGATGCCGGTAGGTGAAGCGGTTGTCTTCTTCGAAAACCATCGTAAAATATTCCGAACACTCGACACACTTAGGGCCGTTGGACTTTCCTACGTCCGCCTTGGACAACCAGCAACAACACTCTCAGGCGGAGAGGCCCAAAGAGTCAAACTTGCCAGCGAATTACGCCGGCCACCTAACAAGCATACCGTTTACATTCTTGATGAGCCAACCACCGGACTTTCTTTTTCAGATGTTGAATTACTCATCAATGTTCTTTTAGAATTAAGAGCGAAAGGGCACACCGTTATTGTAATTGAACATCATTTAGATGTCATCAAATCTGCAGATTGGGTAATTGACCTTGGGCCAGAGGGCGGGGAGCGGGGCGGAATGATTCTTGCACAAGGCACCCCAGAGGATGTCGCGGCAAACCAAGAGAGTTTTACAGGGCATTATTTAGCTAAACTTCTCAGTTGAACCTTCCGTATTGTTCAAAGAGCGTAGTCGATGGCCTTCTTTACGCCCCCGTAGGGGGCGGGCGTACTTCCATGGCTGTAACACGAGTAGAAGTGACGCCGAAACAAGGCGAAGGGATGCGAGATGTACGGGGCGACGTCATCCGGCGCCAATTGATGGCGGACCACAATATCAAGGTCGAAAACGTCCGTTCAATCAATGGTTTTTTGATTAAATCCAATATTGAAAAAGCCGAAATAGCGGAGCGCGTGAACGACCTTTTTTCAGACCCAATAATCGAGGATGTCCTCACAGACACTCTTTTCCTATCCTCGCCAGAACATTTCCCTGCCCCCCCATCTTCTGCAATCACCATCGGATTCAAACCAGGCGTAACAGATAACCCCGGTAGCGCAGCTTATGACGGATTCAAAACTATTTTTCCACACCATGAACACAAAGACGATTCATCAATTTCAACCTACCACACCTACATCTTTTTCGATTTACCAGAGGGGGTGACCACTGAATGGCTCGCTTCAACACTTCACAATAACCTCATCCAACGCGCTGTAACATCAGATGCTACTGCATGTTCAAATGCCAAATGGCCTGCAATAGACTATCCTGAAAAACCACCACAAACACTTACGCCGCCGCAGAGAATGGACCTTGAAATCTCTAATGAAGAACTTCTCTCACTTTCTGAAAACGGCCTTCTTGCTTTGAACCTTGAAGAAATGCAAACGATCCAATCCCATTACCGCAATGAAACGGTTCGTCAAGCCCGAGCAACGGTTGGCATTGTCGAGGACGCCCCTACAGATGTTGAACTTGAATGCCTTGCTCAAACTTGGAGTGAGCACTGCAAACACAAAATTTTCGCCTCCAGAATACACCATATTGATAGTGAAACTGGAGAAGATTCGGTAACCGATTCAATTTTCAAAACCCACATCATGAAACCAACCCATGATATGCAAAAGGAAGTAGATTGGCTCCTTTCAGTTTTCCACGACAACTCTGGCGTTATTGCTTGGAATGAAGACTGGAGCGTTTGCATGAAAGCAGAAACCCACAACTCACCTTCAGCACTCGACCCCTATGGTGGTGCTATGACTGGCATTGTCGGCGTAAATCGCGACATTCTTGGCACCGGACTCGGCGCGCGGCCAATTGCAAACACAGATGTGTTTTGTTTCGGCCCACCAAATTGGGAAGGGGAACTACCCACCAACCTATTCCACCCATCACGCGTTTTCAGAGGAGTCCACGCTGGCGTGCGAGTCGGTGGAAATGAATCCGGAATTCCCACTGTGAATGGCGCCATCGTTTTCGATGACCGCTATATCGGCAAACCCCTCGTCTATTGCGGAACGGTTGGGATTATGCCAAGACTACTACCAGATGGACGACAATCACACATCAAAACACCAACCGCCGGCGACATAGTCTACATGGTTGGTGGAAGAGTGGGCTATGATGGAATTCACGGTGCGACATTCTCCTCCCTTGAACTCACTGAAGAATCCCCCTCAAGCGCAGTACAGATAGGGGACCCAATCACGCAAAAGAAAATGATTGATATGGTTCTTGAAGCAAGAGACGCCGGATTGATTTCCTGCATCACCGATAACGGAGCAGGCGGTCTTTCATCCTCTATCGGAGAAATGGCGACATATACCGATGGGTGTGAGATAGACCTTGCAAAAGTTCCTTTGAAGCAACCAGGATTATCCGCTTGGGAAATACTAGTTTCAGAGAGCCAAGAGCGCATGACGATTTCAGTCAAGCCAGAAGATTGTGCAGCATTTGATGCAATGGCACAACTCCATGAAGTCGAAGCAACACCAGTTGCAACCTTCACCAACACCGGAATGTTCCACGTCAAATATGAAGAGGAAACGGTTGCATACCTCTCGATAGATTTCCTCCACGACGGGGTCCCACAACTTCAACTCGAATCCGAATGGCATACCCCAACACCCGAACTCTTTGCACCAGAATCAATATCTCTGCCTGAACAAGCCGGGCACTCCTCTCTTTTACTGCGAATGCTTGCACAACCAAATATCGCTTCAAAAGAATCATGGGTCCGCCAATATGACCATGAAGTCATTGCCCAAACGGTGATCAAACCCTTTGTTGGAATCCAACGAGACGGCCCCGGCGATGCAGGCGTAATCGCTCCAATTCATGGAGACCCGCACGGTTTGGTAATTTCGTGCGGAATCGCTCCAAGATATTCTGATTTGGATGCAGGTGCAATGGCAGCAGCATCAATCGATGAAGCGGTCCGTAATGCAGTATGCGCCGGAATAAATGTCGACAAAATGGCCGGCCTCGATAATTTTTGCTGGCCAGATTCAATCGAATCGGTAAAAACACCCGATGGCAAATTCAAACTCGCCCAACTCATTAGAGCAAATCGAGAACTGGAACGAGTATGTAGGGCATACAGGCTCCCCTGCGTGTCAGGAAAAGATTCGATGAAGAATGATTACGGAACCGGTGAGAAGAAGATTTCGATTCCCCCAACGCTTCTCTATTCAGTTTTTGGAGACCACCCAGATGTACGATTTACTGCAACGAGCGATTTCAAAAACGCGGGCGAAAAAGTCTACCTTGTCGGCGTATCAAAAGAAGAATTAGGCGCATCGGAAATTTCCTTTATGCTCCGAGACAGTGGCGAGGCAAGCGGTATTGGTGGCCAAGTACCGTTGCTTCCAAATCCGGAAATAAACATCACCACTTATCGGGCACTTTCTACAGCAATCCAAGCCGGGCTCATCCAAACAGCTCATGATTGTTCAGAAGGCGGTGTTGCGGTTGCGGCAGCGGAAATGTGCATCGGAGGAAGGCTTGGCGCCGACATCGACATCGATGGCACAGGCGATGCTAGCGTTTGGGCGCGCCTTTGGGGCGAATCGCTTGGCCGATTTTTAGTCGGGGTTCAGCCAGAAGACGAAGCCGACTTCATCCAATGGATGGCCGGCCACCCGATCTCAATGCTCGGCACAGTTACCGATTCAGAAAACCTCACAATTTCAGATGGCTATGACGTTCTTATCGATGTTGAAACCACATCGATGGTCGAGGCGTGGCAAAAGACGCTCGACATGACAGGAGGTGTTGCTTGATGGCTGCACCAAAAGTCGCAGTATTGTTTGGCTTCGGCATCAATTGCGACCACGAAACCGCCGCTGTATTCAATTTGGTTGGAGGCGATGCAGAACGCGTTCATGTGAACAATTTTGTATCAGGAAACCGCAGTCTTGACGACTTCGAAATTCTTGCAGTCCCGGGGGGATTTTCATTTGGCGACCATCTTGGCAGTGGCCGATTGATGGGCAACAGAATGCGTTTTGCACTCAGAGAACAATTACATGCATTTGTCGCAGCAGGAAAGCCAATAATCGGCATTTGTAATGGTTTCCAAGTACTTGTCAAAACAGGGCTCCTTCCGGGGCCAGATGCCGAAAACTCACTTCCCGATTTTGTTCAAAGAGCCAGCCTCACACTCAATGATTCAGGAAGATATGAAGATCGTTGGGTCACGCTTGAATTTGATGCAGAAAGCCCATGCATTTGGACCAAAGGCATTGAGCGAATCGATTGTCCAGTTCGTCACGGTGAAGGCAAATTCGTGATGCCATCAACCACAGATTTCGATGCCCTTGCTGCAAATAATCAACTCACAGTCCGTTATGTCGACCCTTCAACGCCTGTCGGGCAAGGCATTACCGACCAGCCACTACCATTCCCTCTTTCACCGAATGGAAGCATGCGAAATATTGCAGGAATTTGTGATGCGACGGGTTTGGTATTCGGACTCATGCCTCACCCTGAAGCAGTCTATGCCAAATGGCTTCACCCCGACCACACCCGAAACAGTGCACCTGGCCCACTTACCAGTGACGTACTCGGGGAATGGGAGGGAGAGGGGCTCCAAATGTTCCGCAATGCAGTGGAATATGTTTTGGCGAACCGATGACTTGACGAGACGATGTCACAAACACAACGCATCACCCATATCGACTCCCTTCGAGGGGTGGCAGTAATTTTGATGGTTATGGTCCATGCCGCAGCCACTTGGAACCCCTTTCAGGGAGAACAACATTCGATTTTAGCTTATGTTGTGTCCGGGCTCGGCGGACTAGCAGCCCCTTTATTCGTCACCTTATTTGGGTGGGGCATTGTTCGTAGTCGTTCGACATTGAAGCAAATAATATTCCAAGCGACGTTTCTTTTTTCTGCCCAGATTTTAGTGAATTTAACCTCACCCCATCTGTTCAATCCATTTACTCCCGGCATACTTTCACTTATGGGCCTTGTAACGCTGATGGCCCCATCTATTACACATCTGATAAAGGCATACGGAATACGCCCCTTGGTGATTACAAGCGTGTTGATTTTCGCAATACAAAACTTCTTTCCAGAACTTCAAGGGGTAGGTCAATGGTCGGATAGGGTGAGTGATGAAAACACCTCGATCATACTTTCAAATTTATTTTTTACCGGGACTTACCCACTCTTCCCATGGATTACTTTTGTTGCACTGGGGGCAACGATCTCATCATATTATTCTTCTTCGGGTACAAAACTACCCTCTACTTCTTTTACAAAAACAGTCCTTGGTTTTGGATTGTTATTTTGCAGTTCCACCTTCTTCTATTCACAATATACTGGAGTTTTATGGGCGCATCCAACCGCCGACGCATACCTCACATTCTTTCCAGCAAACTCAGCATTTATCATCGCAGCATTTACAGGAGTTGTTCTGATTTGGCACCTCATCCAGTCTTATGAATTTCAATTCCTCAATAGCACCGGTAAAATTTCATTAACAATTTATTTGGTCCATTTCATCCCTCTTTCAATAATGCATCAATATGATGAAACATATCAGTGGGGGCTCACCATGTCATCTGCCGTTGTACTGCTCTATACCTTAGCATGGATTCCAATTGCAACACTATGGTTGAAATATTGTCCGCGGGCAAACTTCGAAACGATACTTAGAGGAATACGCAAAACACTCTGAAGCAATAACCGCTTCAGTATAACTTGCCAGTTTGTACGCCCCACATTCTAGCGTAGATGTGGTTCTTTTCGACCAATTCTTCATGCGTTCCATCTTCGACCACAACCCCATCTTCAAGAACGAGAATTCTGTCAGCATTCCTAATTGTCGAAAGCCTATGAGCAATGATCACCGTCGTTCTACCTTGAGATACTTTGGAAATTGAACGTTGTAATGCGGCTTCAGTTTCGTTATCAACTGCAGAAGTCGCTTCATCTAGAAGCAGAAGCGGAGCATCCTTCAAGACAGCCCGGGCGATTGCTAACCGTTGACGTTGCCCTCCAGAAAGGCGATGCCCACCCTCTCCAACAAGAGTTTGCCACCCATCCGGTAATCCCTCGATGAATTCAACCGCCTCTGCCACAAATGCCGCCTCATGAACTTCTTCATCAGCAGCCTCCATGCGACCATATCGTATATTTTCCAATATAGTTGTAGGAAATAGAGTGATGTGCTGGTCGACTAAAGCCATCGAAGAACGCAATCGACTGAGTTCCCACTCCTTTGTTGGCTTTCCAGCCCACGAAATGGTCCCACTGCTTGGCTCTGCGAAGCGAAGAAGCAATCGCATCAGTGTCGTTTTACCAGCCCCAGTCGCCCCTACAACGCCCGTAGTTTGGCCTGCGCAGAGCGTGAGCGAAAGATTTGAGAACACCTTCTCACGGCCCACATAGGCGAAATCCATCGAATCAAATACGATGTCAGAAGTTGAAACAATCTCTGGCGCTGGAGAATAATCACCTTGGACAACTTCTGTAGGTGAAGAGAGAACATTGAGGATACGTGTCGAAGAAGCCATCGCTCTTTGGTACAAATCAAATGTTTCACCAAGGCGTGTGAGTGGCCAAAGGAGCCTTTGGGTCATGAAGACCAATACCGAATAAGCACCAACGGCCAAACTCCCTTCTAAGGTCATCCACCCACCCAACAACAATGTAGCGGTGAAGCCACATAAAATCGCCATTCGAATAAGAGGGGTAAAGGCAGCAGAGAGACGAATCGCTTCGCGGTTTGCTTCGCGGTATTGATTGCTTAAGACTTCAACCCGCTTCATCTCCCTTTCCTCCGCAGTAAATGATTGGATAGTCGACATCCCAGACAAATCGTTTTCTAGCAATGCATTCATTGCGCCAGCTGATTTTCGCACTTCTGCGTAACGAGGTTCGAGACTTTTCTGATATCGAAACGACCCCCAAACAATAATTGGAATCGGGAGGACAGCAAATAAGGCGACCTTCCATGAAATGAGTAAGAAAACACAACCAACAACAAGCACCGTTGTACTTACCTGCAACAAGTCATTCGCACCCTTGTCGAGAAATCGTTCTAATTGATTGACATCATCGTTTAGAATCGCTAAAATATCTCCTTTTTGACGCTCATCAAACCACCCCATGCCTTGCTTTTGAACATGGTCGAATGTGTCGAGGCGCAATTCGTGCTGTACAGTTTGAGCCAGATTTCTCCAGAGAATTCCATAGAAATACTCGAACAGAGACTCCAACCCCCAAATTGCAAACGTGAGGATAGATAGGAAGACCAACTGGTGCCATGGGTCGATCAAGCCGAATGAGGCGAGCAATGAATCTTCCTTCAAGACAACAACATCTACTGCAAGCCCAATCAGTAAAGGTGGAGCCAAATCCCAAACTTTGTTGATAATTGAACACGCAGAAGCGAGACGAATTGTACTTCGATGAGAGCGCATGTAGACGAGAAGACGCTTGAAGGGCCCTACATCCGACATAGCCTGACGACTGCGAAGAGGTATGAGAAGTCTATGTCTAACACCCTCAAACGGTTTTTGTGCGTAACGCCTATGCTGTGGCCATGAAACGGAGAGGTGGGGAAGACATGAGAAGGGCCGACGCTACAACACTGGAATATGTGACTTCGAACAGCCAAAACACACGGCACATCATCCTCATCGACCCTGCTAAACAGGACCCAAACACGGCAGCAAATCGGGCTATGATTGCTGTTGAATGTGGGAGCAGCATGGTCTTTGTAGGCGGCTCTACAGACACGCCTGACGATGTGGTACACGCGACATGCCAAGCCATTCAAGAAGCGTTTGAACTACGAACTTTTGCCGCAAGTCAAGACCCTGAGTCCGATGAATCACAATGGCAAATACCAGTCGTTCTTTTTCCAGGTGGCGCCCACGCCCTTTCTCCCGCAGCCGACGCCATCACATTCATGATGCTGATGAATTCAAACACACGCCGATTTTTGGTAGGTGAACAAATTCGTGGCGCGCCTTATCTCGAAAAATTCGGTGTTGAAGCATTACCTACCGGCTATCTTGTTTGTGCGCCAGGCGGCAGAGTCGGCGAAGTAGGGGAAGCAGAATTGATTCAACCAGATGATGTGGAATTGGTACACACCTATGCACTTACAGCCCGCATGTTCGGTTTTCGCCTTCTCTATCTTGAAGCAGGTAGTGGGGCAGATACACAAGTCAGCCCACAACTAATCGAAAGCGCCCGTAGCGTTGACAACCTCACGCTTGTAGTTGGTGGAGGCATCAGAACTCCAGAGCAAGCAGCCCTTGCAGCCAAAGCCGGAGCCGATTGGATTGTTACAGGCACACTCACCGAAGACGCGGCTGATTTGCAAGAACTTCGCCAACGAATTGGCGCAATAGTATCGGTATTGAATGACTAATCAATCCTCGTCGTCAAAGACAACAGGGTCGCCAGAGCCACCAGGGGACGGAGGCCGAACATCATCGACATCAATTCCCGGTTCAATTTCACTTTCGCTTACTTCAAGGTGAACGCGCCCACCTTCAGCCAATGTTGTCATGTCGTCTGTTTCAGGCGTTGACAACGTTCGCTTCACATCAGGGGCATTGCTATACGCATCCCGCTTCGCTTCTCGAGCATCGTGTGTTCGGACCAGAGAAAGCGAGTCTGCAAAGACGCGCCCAACAACTTCACGGGTTCGCTCACCGCGCCGAACCGAATCAAGTTCATGCACCATTGTTTCACGCTGACCTTCAAGTTCACGAAGTTCAGCCGTTCTGTCTTGCAAAGCGGCTTCCATGTCAGTAAGGGTAAGAGTGATTTGTTGAAGACGTTCATCGCGTTCAAAGACATCGTTGTGAAGTCGTCGTTCTCGACGTCGTAGAGAATCATATTCTCTGTTTCGTTCAAGCAACCGTCGTTTGAGTTCATCAATTTGTTCGACCAAGTAATCATGTTCTGCTGAAACAGAACGAGGCCCTTGCATTACACGTTCAAGTTGTTCTTCCAATTCTCCGAGGCGCCCATCTCGTGCATCTAGCAGGCCGCGTAAACGATCAGCAATATCTCGGAGTCTTTGGCGCTCTTCTTCAAGCGCTTTGTTGGCGGCTTGCTCGGCGTCGTTTTGCGCTAGCGCAGTGTTGAGTTGGGCTTTCAAACTTCGAACTTCTTCGGCAGTAACCGAAGTCAGACCAGCATCCGCAGCCCGTTCAAGGGCTTCCACCATCTGTCCAATCCGCCCTTCCATTTCACCGATGACCTCATCTTGCTGGGTGGTCAAAGTACGCAGTTGGTCAACCTCAGTTGCCATTGATTCGCGTTCTTCATGTGAAAGTGAAGATTGCTGTGATGCCAATTCTTCGCGAACATCACCCAATAATCGTTCAAGGTGAATCACTTTAGCTTCAGTTCCTTGTAAAGCCGCCTCAGATTCTGCGAGCCGTGCAATTTCTGGTGCAACCATGTCTTCACGTTCTGCCAAATCAAGTTCGAGAACACGAAGGCGTTGCTTAACCGAAACCATTTCTTCATTTCGAGCAGCCAACTCATTCCAAGCGATGAGCACCTCTTCAACGAGTTGTTCAACAGGGTATCCTTTGAGCATGCCTTCCAAAGCTGCTCGTTCATCACCTGTTGCGTCACCAATTCGATTGATACCACTAGTTCCGGAAGAGTCGAGCGTCATACAAGCGGCTATCGCCGCCCAACCACACTTGAACTTTCGCCATCAAAACAAGGCTTAGACGGCTGGTTTTCCACCCTTTGAAAGAGCCCGGCAATCAGTTGATTGCAGTGAACATGTCATCAGGCATTTCACCAGCGAGTTGGAGAGCACCCGTAGCAACTGCGTTGATAGGATCATCTACACACCAGATATTGACATCGCCGATATCAGATATTTCATCAGCCATTCGAGCAGCAACGCCTTCAATCAAGGAGCCGCCACCAGAGAGGATGATGTTGTTTCGGAGAATAGGTTGGTATTCAGGGTCTGCGCCAGCCACGATTTGCTTGATTGCGTTACCGATTTTCGGAATAATCATTTCACACGCTTGGTTGACAAGGTCGCCAATATCGACAACTTGCTTCTTTCCTTCTACGGACAATTCAACCATTGCTTCACGGTCTTCGCCGCCAACATAGGAAACTTCTTCCTTCCACTTACGAACCATGTCCTTGGTGACTTGAGCGCCAGTATACTTCTTTCGAATGAGGCTCATGAGTTCGTTATCCAACCAATCTCCAGCTTCTTGAATGGTGACTTGGTCTTCATCGGTAGGGAATGTTCCATAGATTCGAGCAATATCAGTTGTTCCTGCACCGATATCGACGACAATTGAACTTGCAATTTCACCAATACCAAAGGCGGTGGCGAAAGGCTCTGTAACGACCATAATGGCGTTGACTTGTCCTCGGAGCGTAGCAACGAGATTGGACTTGTCAGTGAAAGAAACGTGGCTTGGGGAGCAGATAACACCGAACACTTCATCGAATTCTTCAGGGTCTACAGTTTCCAAAAGGTGAGAAACGAAAGCCTTGGCAGCCGCCAAATTTGCTTCATCATCTTGTGCAACTCCAGCAGCCATAGGCCGGTATAGGTTACATGCGAGTTTGTTCTTGAGCGCATCGCTTCCAAACAGGACATCTCGCCCGAGGAAATTTCGTGCAACAGGGTCCTTAGGTCGGCCGACAACAGTTTCGATTGTGTGGCTAACGCCAGCACTTGACGCAATTGTAGATTGATAGGTACCTAGGTCGATTCCAACATATAGACGGTCACTCATTTTTATTCACCTTCCGCATTGCGGATGTATCGGCGAGGATGCCACCACCCTTCAAGGTTCACCTTTGCCTCGGTTGCTATGTTGAACAAAATTCAGCGAATTACTGCCCCGCAGTCACTCACTTTCATCACTTGGCGGCTGCGCGCGGTTACCACCGGCTTCTTCAAATGCCGGTAGAACCTTTTTACCCTCATTTTCACCCCTAACACTCCAACTTAATTGATACATCAAAACAAATCCTGCAATGATCCCAAACACCCCCCAAGCCAACGCCCGGTTTTGTGAGGCAACCCCCTCTACGGGCAATATTTCCGTTTCATTATTTTCTAGTAAGGGGTTGTTCCAATGGCTGGTAAAGGTGACATCGTCACGGAGAAGTACAATATCGTTTTTTCCTTCGGGTGAAAGGTTTCGACTTTGTGCACGAACCTCTATCTGTAACAACTCATCTCGAATATCCCAAACAGGCAAATCCCTAGGAATATACCATGTACATGAAAATGTTCCATTCACAACATTTTGTTTCAAGCAAGAGGCTATTGAATAGGACCCACCAGAACTTGAAGCGTTTAGTACATGGATTTCAGCACCGGTATCAAAAGCATCACCCTCCGCGTCTTCAACACTCCATTGGACAAGGAGAGCATCATACCATTCTCCCCCATCTTCAGGAGATAAAACAAAATCGATTGAAGGGAGTGAATCTACGGGCCTACACCCTGTTAAATCAACGGGCCAAAACGCTGAAACAAGAACGGTAAAACACACATCACGGTCATCGAACACCCCGTCGCCATCCGAATCATCGATACATCCATTTGAATCAACATCGTATGAACTCGAGTTTTCATTTGGACACTCATCGACATTATCTCCAATAGAATCCCCGTCAGAATCATCGATACAACCATCCGCATTGGAATCCCAATCGCTGGCGTTTTGGTTTGGGCATCCATCAATACTGTTTGCAATCCCGTCACCGTCTCCATCACCCCATGAATCAGAATCACGTTGAACACCTTGAACCGCTAAAGCAAAACCAACGCGATTCCCATCGATTCCCACAGAGTTGTTTTGACCGCCTGGAGATACATAGCGAGCACGAACTTCAACCTCGACCCACTCGACCCCGATAAGGTCGTCTTCAGAAAATGAAACCGCCAGAGTAGTTTCATTAGTCATAGGAAATATCGTTGTATTTGAGAAATTTACAGTTTCTGAAACATATAGTGTCGAATCCCCATCAGTTTGGTACTCATTTGCAACTGCAATACGCCCATCAGAAAGTCGGATGATTAGTTGTAGGTCATCGACCAGATGAGGTTCAGGAGCAGCAGCCCAAGCCAACCGGGCATCAAAAGACCCCGCGGAGAGATCAAACCGCTCTACCCATACATCACCGGTTTTCAAAAACGGTCCTGCAGCACCCGACCCATTCCATGGAGCGGCTACTAAATTTTCCAAAGCTTCAGAATCCCCCTGCCTTTGCTGTAACCACGCTTGTGGGCTTTGGTCAAGTAGACGAAAAGAATCGTGAATCCAAAGGTCTTCCGCAGGCGAAACATCCCCTTGATGTAATGCGGTTTCAACACCGGCTAAATCAACCAATTCTGAAAGATTAAGTTGCCCCCAACCATCGTAATGATTTTGTAATTCAAAGCCACCATTTCCACCATTTCTCATCTCTTGAGAAAGCGGCGTGGTCGCCAAGGATAGTAACGCGCGTAGTAATGGGCCAGAAGGCGAAAATCCAGCCGCAAGGCTGAGGTTATTCGTAGCATTTTTATCATCTCCAACCCATTCTGGGCGCATTGCGCTAATCGGTTGGAGTGTCCGATTCTCTTTACCAGAAATCCACCCCTGTTCAACCATTTGTTGAATTATTGCTGCGGCACTTGTAGCCGCAGGTGTTGCCATGCTTGTACCCGAAGAAGAACGCAAATCATCATTATAGGAGTCACTCATGCCATCCGCTCGTGCAGATTGAACAGAAGTACCGACTGCTAGAGCAAAAATCCCATTTGTTCCAACCTCGGTGGGGCCAATTGAAGAAGCCCCCCAGCGTTCCGAGGATTCCGATTTCAGCGAGGCGCCAACCGCGACGACATTTCGCCCATTTGCCGGTTCTAGAAGTTGCCCACCATTGTTTCCCGGTGCAATAAACGCAAGAGACCAAGGCATTTCTAAGGCCCAAGCATCAAAATCGCCGGTACGGGCGGTATACGCAGTTGTCGCATCACCCCACGAGTTCGAGTGAAGTGTAGCGCCATACAACCCCGCTTCGACAAGTAAGGCGTCAACATCTGGCGGAACCCAACCTTCTTCAGAAACGATATCTTGGAAAATAAGTTGTGATGCGTAGGAAAGTGAAGAACCGTTCTGAGGCAATGTGTCAGAGCGCATATCATAGACATTGTAGCAAGACAACGACCCAGCCACATGCGTCCCGTGCCGATAATCAGAATGTCCAGATGTGTCGCCAGAATCGATTGAATGATTGAGTAACAAAACTTTACGATGATCCAAACCAGGAGTTCCTACACCATCTGTTAAATTTTCACCACCGGCACCAAATTCTCCCGCAGCAGTCGCATTGCGGAAACAAGCATGGTCCGCATCCAGCCCAGTATCGGCAACAGCAACGACAACCCCGCCACCATTGAGGCCCAAATCCCAGGCCGGGGTTTCAGTTGTAAATCCGTGTTGAAGCAGTGAACCAACTTGCTCGTTACGTGCGGCGGTTGGCAACACAGGTTCGACCCACAGCAACCCATCAATCGAAGCAAGAACGGAGAACCCAACCCTCCACTCTACAACCTCTACATGAGGGAGTACGGACGAATACCATTCGGCCCGTGATTCAATATCGATGCCAAATTGTGCGAATTCAGCGACCAATTGCTGAACCGCTTCGGGCGGGAGGTTTGGCTCGAACACAAATCGAAATGAGTCATATTCAGTAAAGCGCCCGAACTCACCTTTGAATTGAACCTCAGGAACCTCACCCACATGCACACCGGACAAATCAACAGCTTCGGGGGAACGCCAAACTAAGATTTCAGTAGGATTCACCATCCGCAAGGGCGTATAACCAGTATCGTCTAGGGCCGTCCACAGTTCTTGTGACCAAACACCCTCGTCGAGAATCAATACCTGCTCCTCCCCCGAAAGGCGCTCGGGTGACAGCGACGGCCCTAGGCCTTGGGCCAAGGGCAGCAACAGCAACATCGTGACAAACAACCCGGGTCGCATGAACCCAGTTGAATCGTCTAACTTTGTCAATCTCGCGGTCAATTCCCTCAGATAATGCGCGACGGCGCGTTTAAGGCGAGTTTGCGAGTCGCCCACTTCGATGAAGGCCTATCGTGTAACAGGAATCGCCCCATTTGGTAGTGTGCGCCAAGCATTTTCTTTAGATATGCCAGCAGTTGATGCTGGTGATGCAGAACACCAAACCTATTCGCTCATAGGCTCTCGGCACAAGGCTAACCGACGCTCTATCGACCTTACTTCAGTCGAAGAAATCGACCCACGCACTTCCACCGAACCTCGCGTCACAGACCATTTTCGTGAACAAATCGCTGCTGCTGGCGGACCATTATCTCCGTCAAGCGAAGAAGAGTGAATCTCTCGCGGTCTTCTTGAATGACCACCACCTCGGACTGCGTGAGTCGTATGGTTGAACGAAGCGAGTTACAAAAAATGGCGCGTACTATTGACGCCCATCGTAAACAACTCGACGACTTGCATGCACGAATTGAACAAGTGACGGCAATCATCGATGAGCACCACATCACTTCAGGAATCCTCCACCATCTATTGGAGTCAAGTAAAACTGGCCAAACTAGTGCACGCCTTTCAATCGGCTCTGGTGTTACCTTGAAGTATATTCATGAAAGCAAAGAAGAAGGCACCGCACTTGTCGACATAGGCAGTGGCGTTTTTGGTGAAAAGCCATGGGCTGAAGCGCATTCGATGACGATTGAGAGAAAGGAAGGTATTACTTTACTCCACAAAGACCTCTCGGAACAAGCGACGAAATTAGAAGAAAAAATCACAGTATTGGCCCAGGAATTTAATGCGGCCGCCGAAAAACTCCAACCATCCAAACCAGTATCCACTCCTGCATTTGAACCCGCAACGGAATCAAAAAACCCCACGCCACCAACTCCGCCAGATGAGAAAGGAAACCGCCGACCACAGCGACGTGGTAGCCGATTTGGAAATGAATTAACATTGGACGATTGAGGGAGTAAGATGGGACTGTTTGACCGCTTTCGAAAACGCGTAACCGAAGTTGCCTCCGAAGTCGATACCGATGAACTTTCAGCCGATGCTGAATCACAAGAAGCGCAAGAAGCACTCACTGCGGCTCAGAACCAAAACACAGAACCAAACCCCCCAAATCAAGAAACCCAATCCATTGGACTCGCCGATGATGACGATGACGACGAATGGGAAGACCTCGAAGCACTGGAAGAACCCGAACTCCCTGATGCGCCGAGCGACGAATGGGAAGATTTCGATGAAGAAGAAGACATCGCACTCCCAATCGAGTTATCTCGGAAAGAAAAGAAACGCCTCAAAACCGTCCACCGAGCCGACGAAAAACGCCTCTTAAAAAAGCGCAAAGAAATGAAAAAACGCGGCGCTGTGGAAATCGCTCGACCAAAAGGCTCACACGTGGACCTTTCAATGATGAGAACAACAACCGGCCGCCAATTAATCAGTGTTCAATCAGCCCCAAAAGGGTCAGTCAAAGCTACTGAAATTGAAACAGAGGCCGGGACCAAAGTCAAGGTTGAACTTGGTGGAGGAGTTGTTTCAGAAGGCGGTAGAGTGATCAAAGCCGGCGGCGCTCTCGACAATCTCATCGAAGAACTGGAATGGGTTCTTCTTGAATCCGATATTTCAAGTGACGCTGTTACCGCCGTAACCGCGGCATTACGAGCAACCCTCATCGGATCACGTCTTCGTAAAGGCGCCGACCTAGCCAAAGTTCTCGAAGCCGCCCTCAAACGAGCCCTTCGCAATATTCTCGCTGCTGGCTACTGGGATTTTGATGCAACTGTCCAATCTTTCGTAGATGCTGGCGATACGCCAGTTGTCATCATGCTCGTCGGCGTGAATGGAACTGGTAAAACAACGACTGCGGCGAAAATCGCACAACGACTTCTCGACCAAAAACTCACCGTCGTCGCCGCAGCAGGAGATACTTTCAGAGCAGGAGCAATTCAACAACTCGAATCACATTGCGAAACTCTTGGAATCCGATGCATATCCAGCCAACGAGGCGGAGATGCAGCAGCAATAGCACGCGATGCAATCGAATCAGCCAAAGCCAAAAACATCGATGTCGTCCTCGTCGATACAGCAGGGCGGATGCAAAACAAAGTCAATCTCATGAACGAACTCAACAAAGTTCGGCGCGTTGCAAACCCCCACCTCACCTTATTCGTCGGGGACTCACTTGCAGGTAATGACGCGGTTGAGCAAGCAAGAATGTTCCAGGAAATAATGAAGTTCGACGGGGCGGTCTTAACGAAAATAGATACTGATGCAAAGGGCGGCGCTGGCCTTTCCATCGCTTTTTCAACCGGCAGACCCATCGTTTTTGTTGGCGTTGGACAAGGATACCACGACCTAAAACAATTCGACCCAGATTGGCTTCTCGAACAAATGTTCGACTGAAGTGAAGCGATGAGGACTTAGACTTCAAACCCCTCCGAACATCATGGCGGGTACCTTCAAAGACGAAGAGACGGAAGAGTTCTTTCAATTGATTCACATGTTCCAACGGTCGGCTATGCTACACCTAGGACTTCTACCAGACCAAGAAGGAAACATGATGTTCAATCTCGCTGAAGCGAAAGCCGGAATTGATTTGTTAAGGATGTTGCAAGGTAAAACCAAAGGAAATCTTAGCGACCAAGAAGAACGAATGCTGAAAGGCATCGTGAGTGAATTACAATTTCAATTTCTCAAAGCACCAGCGCGCCGCCGTGAAGCAGAAAGTGACGCCGCCCAATCCGAAACAATCCGCGAAGCTTTCACCAACCCTCAAACCGGACCAGTCGAGGACCTCAGCAGCACCACAGACAGCGAAGAATGACCTTTCTTGTGCGGTTATTTGATGTGTAATGGCGATTTCAGCGAATTGATTCACATGGCTTATGTCACGCCGACTGCCGAAGAAACCGCACCAACGGTTCTCATTGTGGATAACAACCAAATGTCGTTGATGCGGCTTCAAGAAGTGTTTAAAATCCGAGAATTCAATGTCGAAGTCTGTGAAGATGGCGACCAAGCAGTCGATGAATACATCCGGATAGACCCGGAACTCGTCGTCATTGCTTTGGACATCCCTTCGCTTGACGGCCATCTTGCCGCTTTAGAAATGCGGGAACACGGGGGAGAAAGCCGTATTGTTTTCATCGCCTCTCGAAGACAGGCACAATTAGCAGAGGATGCAAGTCATTCCGCAGGCGCAGTAGCATGGCTTGAAAAACCAATATCCTCTACCGTAATCGAAGAACGCTGGGATCAAATCCTTGGCCCAATCCCCGATGCGCCAGGGCTTGAAGACCTCGACCAACTCTATCCAGAAGATCGAATCAAGCCACAGGCAGATGAAGGCCTCATGGCCCTTCCACCTTTGCCCGGAATGCCAGCCTTGCCGTTACCAAATCTTCCAGCCCTTACTCTCCCGGCGTTAGAAGTCACACTCGCCCCAGGTAAAGCAGTCAAACCAAAACGTCGAATATTCAAGTGGCTAGTTATTTTCACACTCGTCGGAATCGGAATCCTCGGTTATGTCGCCTATTCAAACGGAAGCGCGCCATTCAACTGAAACATTCACTCCGGCCAAACCGACGCCTGATTTTCATTCAGCGTGTTTTGAAGAGGTGCTTGTTCGGGCATAATCACAACATGTGCGTTTGGAACAATACTCGTACCAGGCGGCAAACCAGTCATTTGAGTTACTATTACTCCATCGTCTTCGAGTAACGATGCATCATTTTGCGATAGTCTGAAATCGAGCGAAGCGGCTTTTTGGCCCGCACGCCAAAGAACCCAGATTGAAATTCCAAATAACCCAACAGCCACAAACCATAGGAGCAGTCTAATCATTGTATCATACCCACTTATTGGTTTCTTTCAAGAAGGGCATTCCACGACACTTCAGCATATTCTTTTGCTTGTTGTGCTGGGTTTGATGCTTTGTGAATTCCCGAACCTACAATGATGCAATCCGAACCGGCAAGTACCGCTTCGCGAGGATCGCCATACCGTTGACCCATTTCCCCATCTCCAACAGCAAGGTTGACTCCAGGTGTCCAAATGAGTTTTCCATCACCAACTGCTTGACGCAATAATTTCAATTCTTCCGGGCGCGAGCCGTTTCCGATAAACCCGAAAACACCAGGGTGAGATTTACCCAACGAGACGACCTTTGCCGTGTAATCAGAGTCGAGTAAATTACCACTGCTTGACATTTGAGCCAAGAGTAGCACCCCACCTTCTTTCCCGACGTCACTCCATCCTGCCAGCAACCCATCTACAATATCAGGCCCAGAGATGAGATGCGCTGTAACCAAATCAGCCCAAGAGCGAATATCGAAAATACCTGACATTTGTTTGCGACTAATTCCGCCAATATCTGCAAACTTCCGGTCTTCGAAAATCAACAAATCGGCTGCAGAAGCCTTGGAACAAAACGCAGACCACGCTTCTGGAGTCCAGTCATCGACCAAGTCAACATGAGTTTTGAGTGCTGCTAGATATGGTCCAACTTCATCGATCAATTGATTCAATTCCGCCATCGTAGAACGGTCTGCAGCGAGACAAACAAGACTCTGCTTCCTGCAAGCCACTTCCATATAGGCGCGGGCCATTGAGGGTGAGTTTCCGCTCCAACGGCGACCCCATGACTCGTTAGCCTGCATGGTTGTCCCAAAGCGTCTCGCCACTCATACCTTGCGGCTTAACTCCAACAAAGACCCGACCGAATCAGCGAGCGTGTGCTCTGTTGAATGAAGCCGAATCCCCAACTCTCCCTCCATATTTCCAATGTTATAGCCAACATGTCTACCGAGTGATGAGCGAACTTGGCGAATAGTGAGTTTTGGATGAAAGGCGGCCATTATAGTGGCTAGAGGAGATGGAAGACAGAACGTAGCCCATTTCTTTCCAGGCACAAATTGACGCAAACTGCGGCCAATATCGCGCATCCACAATCCTTCTTTGTGCAAGATATACCGGCCACCATCTTCACCAGCCTCAATCGCTGCAACATGGGCGTTCGCCACATCACGGACATCAACAAAATTCAGATACGTATGAAGTACAAACGGCAATCGGCCAGTAAAATGTTTGAGATAAGCCATCGAACCTTGTGTATGGCGCTTTTGAAACACCGGCCCAAACACAATCGACGGATGTATGGTCACGAGGCGGGGGCGTTGCCCCCCAGGGTGTTGTTCAACAAAATTCCGCATGACACGCTCCGCCTCCGCCTTCGCCAATCCATAGGGGTTGGACTCAAGCGAAGCATCATCACACCAATCAGAAGAGGAGAAAATTTGGCCATTTTTACAACGCGTGCTACGTATCGCCGCCACAGAGGAGGTATGAATAATCGTCTCAACACACCCTGCTTTTTGTATGGCATTACAGAGGTTTTCAGTCCCAAGAACCGAAGGGTCAACAACGTCGCGCTGAGCGTCAGTCACTCCAACCATCAATGCCGCCGCACAATGAATGACGACTTCACACCCATTAACCGCAGCATCAACATCTTCTGCATTTAACAAATCCATTCGAACGATTTCAAGCGACGCGCCCTTGTTTTTTGAAAAAGCTTCAAGGAATTTGGCACCATCTGGATTCCGAGCAGTCGCCCGAACGCTGTGGCCTTTTTCTAACAAAAGGTGAACCACATGTGAGCCAATGAAGCCAGCAGCACCAGTCACGAGAACGCCCATAGCGAGGCCAAGAGCCGCACCTTCTTGATGTATTGTCCCTCATCCACCACATTGATGCCACCCCACTCTATCCCTCAACCGATGCGCATCGCAGTCCTCTTGTCGATGCTGATTCTCCTCGGCCCTCTTTCTGGTTGCTTCGGGGGAGAATCCTCGCAGATTGAAGAGGTAGAATCAACGCAGTACCCTACGGAATGGGAGCGCCATACACTGGAATGGGATTGGACAGATATCTACTCCCATGTCTTACAACCAGGGCCTTATACGGCCCTTGAAGTCCAAGAAGCGACATTTGAGGTTGACACCTCTGATGTATGGGAAACAGGCCCAGCCACATCCAATATCCACCTTTCGTATTGGCTGCCTTCAAACACTGAAATGAATGAAACAGTACCTGTAATTGCTGTAATTAGCCCATATTTTTCGTTTGGCCAACCTGGAGATGAATCAGGCGCGACAAATGTCGTTGGCGGCGGGCGCGGCCAATTCATTTACGACAATTACATACAACACGGCTACGCATTTGCCCAAGTATCGGTTTTCGGTACCGAAGAGTCATCAGGATGTTTCGATTATCGTGGCGAAGGAGAAGGCTGGGGGATTCATCAGGCGGTTGAATGGCTTGGTACACAAAACTGGTCAAATGGGAAAGTTGGCTTATATGGAAAATCCTACGAAGGCGCAACGCAATGGGAAGCAGCAGCCCATGGAAGTGAGCACTTAGCCACCATTGTGCCAATTTCTGGCACGACCGGATTGCACCCATTGCTCTACAAAAACGGAAGTGCAGAAGCCCGCAGCCAAGTGATGCACATGAATTATTTTAGTAGTACAGTAGATTATAACGCCGAAGACTTGGACAACATTTGCCCAGACATCATTGAAGGATTTTTCGCAGGCCCAGTAACATATGGCATGGGCGAATTAGATCCCTATATGGCAAATTATTACGAAGAAAGAGAACATATATCGAAGGCACTCACCAACTATAACGGTAGCGTTTACTGGGTTCAAGGCATGCAAGATTGGAACGTCGACCCACACCAAGTATTCCCGTGGTATCAGACCTTTATTGATGCAGGATTTGATGTTCGAGGTATGCTTGGCCAATGGGAACACAACTATCCCGACCAATGGTCAAAACACAATGCTCAAGTTAGCGGATATGGCGGGGAAGCGATTCAAAACATGACGCGTTGGGATTGGGGCCAAGATTTGTTTGAATGGTTTGAGTACTACTTGAAAGGGATTGGAGAGAAACCCGAACTCCACGCTCAAATCCAACGAAATGATGGACAATGGCGAATCGAAGACACATGGCCCCCCCTCGACAGAACCTCGACAGAAGTTGCACTGGACACTTGTGCCCAAACTGGAACACGAGTGCAAGGGGTTTCTGGGTCTGGTGGTAGCGTAAGTGGCGTGGTGATTGAATGCGATGCTTTGAATAGTGATTTTGACACCCACATTTCTGGCTTAACAACACTTCATCTCGAGGTACAAGCAGCCATGGATGGCGGGCAAATCTTCGTCGAAATCCAAGATGCAGAAACCAACCTCCGGCTCGGCCATGCAACCATGGACATCCGCTACTACCAAGGCGGCAGTGAGCCGACCACTGTATTTCCTGGACAAAGCCTCACCATGCTCATGGAATTCCAAGCCATAGACGCCCTCTTACCCGCGGGGCATGGAATCCGCCTCGTGATGACGGAAACTGGAGAGGATTATCTTGCACCTGCTTGCGGAATACTGTGCCCAATAACAGTGAATGGAGGAACACTCAATATACCACATATCGACCGAGATGGGAGCAATGTTTTGATTACCCCACAGGGCGAAGACGCAGCAAACAATCAGTAATTGCCATTGGCATCGCGCAATGCCCGAACCATATCAATGCGGCCTACAAGGCCGACCAAGACACCTCGGCGATTCACCAACAATACTTCTTCTTCTCCAAGGAGCCGACGCGCTTCACCTACCGAAATATCCACATCAACCATGGAGAAATCAACACGCATGACCTCATCGACGCAATCATTTCGTCCGACATCGCCTTTTAGGAGACTTGATTCAGAAACGAGACCTACTACTGACCCAGTTTCACTGAGGACAGGGAGTTGACTGATGCCCCCGAGAACCATTTTGTCAATAGCAGATTGAACAGTATCAGTGCGTAACAATGTCGTGACTTCAGAGATCATGATGTCACTAACCGTGTGGGCTTGACCCGGTTGTTCTTCCCGTTTGAGGGCGCCCACCATCTTTCGAAGCGTCGAAGCCCGTGGGTCAACCGACCCAGTTTCAACCTTCGCGATTACAGATTGTGTTAACCCGGAACGTTCAGCTAACGAGGCCTGCGTAAGCCCCAAAGATTTGCGCCACTGCCGCAAATACCCGCCGGTTGGAATTTCCATTATTCTCCCGTGGGGCCGACTACCAATGAGTTCACCGGTCGCCATCCATTTTTACCCCCGATTTATCGATTTCAACCATACTATTCAATCATCCAAAAATATAGTAAATGGCCGAACAAATGAACAAAAAAGAATGCAACAATACCCGCCACAAGTAGTCAAGTATAGATTATAAAGCCATAATAATAAGCATATGATAAATATAATTGGGCAAAAGATAAGCGTATGGTTGATATACCGCCTTTGCAAGCAATGATTCGATACCTATGATGGATAAAGCAAAATTAGAATATATCTGGCTTGATGGCTACAACCCGACACAAAACATGCGTAGCAAGACTCTTGTCCGCCCAGACTTTACCGGAACACTCGAAGAATGCCCAATGTGGAATTTTGATGGCTCCTCAACAAGACAAGCTGAAGGGGGCGCATCCGATTGTCTTCTAAAGCCGGTAGCGATTTACACAGACCCACAACGATTCAACGGCTTCCTCGTAATGTGTGAAGTTATGAATGCTGATGGAACTCCCCACGCAAGCAACGGGCGGGCAACAATCGAAGACGATGACGAAGATTTTTGGTTCGGTTTTGAGCAAGAATATTTCATCATGGATACTGAAACACAACTCCCGCTTGGCTTCCCCGTTGGCGGATTCCCAGGGCCTCAAGGAATGTATTACTGTTCAGTTGGTGGAAAAAACACACATGGACGTTCATTGGTTGAAGAGCACGCCGACCTGTGTCTCGATGCTGGAATAAATTTTGAAGGGATCAACCAAGAAGTTGCTTGTGGGCAATGGGAGTTCCAAGTCTTTGCCAAGGGCGCTAAGAAAGCTGGCGATGAACTTTGGGCTGCACGGTACCTCCTTGATAGATTAACAGAAAGTTATGGTTGCTATATTGAATATCATCCTAAGCCGGTAAAGGGCGATTGGAATGGTTCTGGAATGCACGCTAACTTTTCAGATGGAAAAATGCGCGATGAGGGTGGAGAAGAACTGTTCACAAAGATTTGCGAAGAATTCGGCAAGAATATCAAGAAACACATGGATGTTTACGGCGAATATAACGACGAACGTTTGACAGGCTTACACGAAACCCAATCGATTGACCAATTCTCCTATGGCATATCAGACCGTGGTGCATCCATCCGAATCCCAATTACGACCGTCGATGATAGATGGACCGGACGTCTTGAAGACCGCCGACCTGCTTCAAACGGCGACCCTTACAAGATCGGTGCTGTAATAATTTCAACAACCAAAGCGTCTTACAATTGAGCCTCTTCTGATTGAAGTTCGTTTTTTCGAACTCGTAGAACGCCGATGATAACCGCCCCAATGACAGAGAGCGTCATGATATTGGCGGCAATCATTGCAAAGGAATCAACAAGAATCCCATAGACGAGCCACAAACTAAGCGCAAATGAAACAACTGCAAACGTCGTCAATGAGATACCGTCGTGGCGTTTGTGAACCCATACTTGGATGATTTGCGGAATCCAAGCGAAAATACCGATGACGCCTGCAAGTAAGCCAATTGCCTCAATCCATACGGCAGCCATGGCCATAGCCGTTCGACCAACCCACATCAAACCTCGCGCGCATCAAACATTCTTGGCCCAATCAACTGGAGGTTTTGACACGCTGATGTGAGTGACGTTCGCCCAATCTACTTGTCTTGGTGTTTTCTCCCCTACCACATGCATATCGAGGGTAAGGCCAAATGGTATTTTTGCAACGATGTTTTTTCCACCGGTTTTCAACGTGACTTCACTTGGATTATTTGAGAACAATGAAAACAACGAACGCTGGTGTTCTGCAGTAGCTTGAACAGGACTTTTTCGTTCGGCAAACCATGAGCGTAATTGCTCGCCCAAACCAAGGCTAAACACATCACCCTTCAACATCAATCCGCCGTGAAGATGTACCTCATCCCATGTGTTGAAGCCTTCCAAAGTTTCCACCAAATCAGGATTCATCTTTCCAGGACTCGTTGTTTCAAGAATTTTAATGAAGCCTGCTTCATCAACCATTTGCGCCGCCAAATCATGAGGTATTTCAGGCCATTCAAGACGTTGATGGGTCATCGCAACAATAACCTGCATTTCCAATGCTTGCTCCTTTGAAAGTGAAAGGCGCTCTTCATGTAACGCATTCAATAATTTTGCTTTACGAGCGATACGGTCAGCGACACCATCATGATTATGTTGAGTTCCATTGTTTCGATTTTGAATGAAATGGTGTTTATCGGTTATGACAAATGAACCAGCCCAGTGTTTTTGTTCAACGACCAGCATTGTATTGCCGCCAATAACGACCATGTCAATTTCTCTTCTACCCCCAGTCGGGTCGGGAATTCGGACCGATTCAAAAATCTTCCAACCATTGTCTCGTCCAGCCGCCCTTGAAAGTTTGCACAGTCGCATTTCAGCAAGGTCGCCAGCGCGATGTATATCGTCGGGAGGGTGTTTCAAGCGCCGAGAACGCCACCATTTCCAACGGACACTCATTGACATAGAAACGCATCACCGTAACAATTCATCGACGCTTTGAACGATGACAGTGGGTTGCTGTTCGGCTCCAACTTCTAATTCAGAAACATCAGCCATCGTCGCTTCACCAGAAAGAACCAACACACCAACGCAACCGGCTTTGGTCGCCATCGCCAGATCGGTATACAACCGGTCTCCAACCATGGCGCAACGAACAGGGTCGAGACCCAAAGCGTCGATTTTATGTAAAATCATACCAGCGTTGGGCTTTCCAGTGATGTGAACAGGGTCCACGCCAGTTGTCGTTTTGAGTAGGGCAAGATAAGCACCGACATCCGGCAACCCCCCATCTGGCGATGGGCAGACCATATCGGGATGACTGGCGACCAATGGAACGCCGGCATGAAGGAAGATACTGGCTTTGGAGAGTTTTTCATAATCGATTTCTGTATCATAGCCCAGAACGACAAATTCCGGTTGCTCACTCCGAGTTTCAATGCTTTGTTCTTCAAGCATTTCCCGCATCCCTTCGGTGCCAATCAACCATGTTTTTGTGATTGATTTGGATTTGAGCCATGCCAATAAATCATGAGTGGAAAGTAGAACATCGTCTTCGGTAGCAGGAATACCAAACGCATGTAATTTCTTTACATATTGCTTAACCGAACGACTGGAATTATTAGACAAGAAATAACGTTTAACACCACGTTCATCACATCGGCGGAGAAATTCAAGAGCCCCCTCAATTAGGTTATCGCCAAGGTAAATTGTACCATCTAAATCAAGAAAAACTGCTTCAATTCCATTGAGTTGTGCATCCATCTTCTCACCTCAAAACAGTAATGTCTTCACCATAAACCAAGGCGAATGCAAGTTCTCCTGCGCCTCTTTACTAGCAATCATTTCAGTCATCATTTCTTGCAGAACCGGTTTTCGTTCTGCCTTTCCAACAAACCAGTTGAGTAACCAAGATTTCCGACTGAGTTTTTGCATTCGATAGGAATTGATGAGTTCAGGGCCCAACACTTTCCACACTTCATCTTGATATTCAATAAACGGTCTTTTTTCAGTGATGTGTCGAGCAGCCATCTCCCCAGTAACCAATGCATTACCAACACCTTCGCCAGAAAACGGGTCTATCAAAGAAGCAGCATCACCGACTAATCGAATACCATTCATGCTGGAACGACGTGGTTGTTTGCTACTTTTCTTACGGGGCGAGCCGAAGGGAAGTTGCCATCCTTTGGCGGACCCTGGAATCATTTTAGCTTCGGCAAAACGGTCCTTGAACATAGGATGATTTGCGATAACATCTGCTTGAAGTGCCTTCAATTTCTTCTTTTGTTTATCCAAAAGTCCCATGACCATTCCAATACCGACGTTTACTACGTTTTCTGAGACGGGGAAAAGCCAGAAATATCCGGGAATTACTGTATCAACAAAATGAATTTCAATATCGCCAACATTTGCTTCACATCCTTTGACATTCTGCCAATATTCTCGATACCCACCACAATAATGGTCGCGGTCCATCATGATTTCATTGTACGACGACTCGACAACTGAGCGAGCAACAGGACATCGATAGCCACCAGCCCCAACCAATTCACGAGTATGGAAGGTTCGTTCCTCGCCATTTCTTCCGCCGATTCTAACAACAACTCCAGTGGCGTGTCGAGCATCACCGCTTCCTTCGCCGGGGTCTTCACCCCCTCCGCCATCATCAAACAAAACGGTACGAACTTCTCCGCCTTGAATGATTGAACCACCAGCTTCCCGTACCATTGCCTGACAACGGTTGAATAGTAAAGAATCAAATTGAGCACGAGGCAAAGCATATCCAGCCTCCATTTTTTCGACATCTTCTTCGGGCAACGGAACACGCACCGAATTACCCTTTGGCGAGGAAAACAGAATGCCAGTGACTCTGAAGTGTGGCGTAGATTCCAAATCAGCCTTTACACCAAGTTCGTTGACGTGAGAGAGTGATTTTCCACCGACCGCATCGCCACAAATCTTGTCGCGCGGCCACACTTCTTTTTCAATCAACAAGACCCGGGCTCCTGACTTTGCTAAGTAGCCCGCAGCAGACGAGCCACCGGGTCCCCCGCCAACAACGATCGCATCGAATTCTGCGCCACTTTCAGGCATTTCACCCGTCTCAATGGGGAGTTCCCATGAGCGCACCGCAGAGTCGACATCCTCTGTCATATTCGTTACACAACCCATCCACCCCTTGAGTCTTAGCGTTCAAGCGGTTGCAAATCACCTATCTTGACCGTCATGCTCATTCGGCGCCACTCCGGCCACGGATTATGGGCGAAACCATATCGCAACTTGGCAGCGGTTTGGAAGCCGGTCCAGCGACCCCTCTGCAACGTAAGAAAGCCCTGTTTGCATTGCTGGTTGTCACTTCCGTATGGGGTGCAACTTTCATCTGGATGAAACAGGCACTCAATGCACTTGAACCTGAGATACAGGAACTTGGCAGATTTCAAGTCGTGGCCATCCTTGTCGCCGCTAGATTTGCCGTGGCAGCAATCGCAATGCTCCTCCTTTTCCCAAAAGCTCGAGCAGCACTTGCTCATCGAGAACAATGGCGCGGGGGTTTGATTCTTGGAGGGATAATGCTTGTTGGTTTTGTCACGCAAATGATTGGATTGGAAGAAATTAGCCCTTCAGTTTCCGCCTTTTTGACATCACTCTATGTTGTTTTTACTGCATTAATCACTGTTGCTTTTACCAAGTCCAGGCCTTCTCGGGCACTACTTCTAGGGGTATTTCTGGCCACATTCGGTGCAGGTTTCATTCAAGGCCCTCCACATTTAACATGGGGCCTAGGGGAGATTCTCACAGTCATATGTGCGGTCTTCTTTGCTTTACACATCATCTACACACAAAAACTCACACAACAACTCGAACCCATTGGCGTAACCCAAACCTCATTCATCATCGTGACGCTCGGCTCTTTTCTTCTCCTATTGTTGATTGGCGGTGTGCGGTCAATTTCACATTGGGACTTCGTGTTCAAAGATGGGGTATTTATTCAAGTGCTCTGCCTCGGAATCGGTGGCTCGTTGTTTTGTTTACTTTTACTCAATATGTTCCAACGTTATTTACACCCAATACAAGCAGCAATTATCTATGCATTTGAGCCAGTTTGGGCGACCTTTTACGGTTTGAGCCTGGGTCTTGACCATTGGAGTGGATGGATTCTTGTTGGAGGGGGGGCGTTATTTGTGGGAAACATCATCGTTGAAATATTCTCAACCGCCGATGAGGAAGAGTAAATGACGGACACCGATTCGATAGGGAAGAGGGATTTTATGACGGCGGATAAAAAACTTGATTTGAACGGGTTTGGAAGTAAGGCGGTCCACAGCGGAACAAACCATATTGGAGACGCAGTCAATACTCCAATTTTTCAATCCTCCACCTACAAATTAACTGATGAACGCTATGCAGGATGGGCGGCCGGAGCACAACACACACTCCTTTATGCCCGACTTTCTTCAGTTAATTCAGATGCGGTAGCGCATAAATTGACCGCCCTTGAAGGCGGTGAGGACGCGGAAGTTTTTGCTTCAGGAATGGCGGCTATTTCGACAACGCTAATGTCCTTTCTTTCAGCAGGCGATCATATCGTTGCATCACCAGATATTTATGGCGGAACGTACGGACTGCTCACCGAAGAACTCCCGCGTTTTGGAATTGAAACGACAATGTGCGATATGCGAGACCCAACATCCTACGAGGCAGCAATTCAACCAAACACCAAGGTTCTCTATATCGAAACGTTGACTAATCCAGTCCTCAAAGTATGCGACGTCCCTGCTATGGTTGAAATCGCTAAGCGACACAACCTCCTCTGTATCATCGACAATACCTTCGCCTCTCCATGGGCGTGCCAACCACTATCAATGGGGGTGGATTTAGTCATTCATTCAACGACAAAATATCTTGGTGGCCATTCCGATATCGTCGGGGGGGCTGTTGTCGGTTCTAAGGAACTAATCGCCCAAATTTTCCCCCGTAAAGTACACTTTGGTGGCAGCCCAGACCCACACAGTTGTTACTTGCTAGAACGAGGAATGCGAACTCTTCATGCTCGAATGCCGATTTTATGCAGCAATGCCGCAGAGTTAGCAAAACGCCTTGAAGCCCACCCAATGATTGAGAGAGTAAACCACCCGGCCCTCAAATCTCATGATGATTATGAACTTGCACAACGGATAATTCCGAAGGGAACTGGAATGATTGGTTTCATCGTCAAAGGTGGTGATGAAGCAGCTTTGAAATTTATACGCGGCTTTGAGATGATCTATGAAGCAACGAGTCTTGGCGGAGTCGAATCATTGGTGGAGTGTCCGTTCAATTCAAGCCACATGATGCTGCCCCAAGATGTTCGACACGCTGTCGGCCTCATCCCTGGCTTTGTCCGAATCAGCATTGGAATTGAAGACATTGAAGATTTGTGGACCGACCTCGAAAGAGGGTTTGCCAATCTTTGAGTTTAATTTCCCTCACCAGTAATGGTTTTGAGAGCCGCAAAAGCATCCATCCATGTCGCTGTTACACCCTCAACCTCGTCGGTATCGCAATTGTACAGCGCTTTTCCAGCTTCAAGTAATTGCTTCGTGGCTACTTGCCAAGCACCACCACGGTCCCTTGCATTGATTTCGAAATGCCACTCCTGTCCAGTAGAGCGACCTGCAGCAAGCAACCACGCCCACGCCGCCGCTGCCGAATCGATAGAATCGTGGCGCTGAGTCGCGGTTCGCTCTGCCTTTCCATCGCCTTCTAACAGGCCTTGTAGAATCAAATCATGTACCGCCCCAGTCGCCCCAGGTAGAACATCGCCACGCGTCGGGAATCGAGCCACCTTTTGCGCCAATTCACGTGTAGAATCTAAACTCTTGAGGAAGGTTCCAAACGGCTGAGGCTTTTTCTGTTGCTTTTTCCAAATTTCTTCGGCTTCGGGGCCAGTGATTCCAAGACCTTCGAGACCTTTCATGCCCCATTTCTCCCACAACGCCCCAAGGACATTGCCGCAACTGGTTCCTTCCATGACTTCCAAAGCCGCCGCCTTTCTTTCCGAAACGCCGCCCTTTGGAGTAATGCGTACACCCTCTCCATCCACAGAACCTTCTTCCATTGAAGCATACAACATATGTGCGGTAAGGTGGCGTTCATCAGAGGACCCTGGATGGGATTGTAAAGCCTCTTCAATCGAGTCAAAATCAGTACCTGTAATCCATGAGTCGCCAACGACTAACCCTGAATCAATAGAATCCAAAACCGCTCTTCGTATAGCGAGTGCGATGACGCCTTCATTAATTGTCAAGCCTTGCCAAGCATCGGTTATTTTTTCCATGCTTTCTGAAGCGGAATCGGGAAGGGGCGTATCTTCATCCCACCCCTTTGGCGCCCACTTTGCATCGATTTTGAGAATCGAAGGAAGGAACGGGGGTAACATCGAAAGAGCCAGATGGTGAATAAACGACGACTCTTTCTTTTCGGTTTTTGAGAGGGCGTCAAAACTGATGGCAAGAACCGGCCCGTGCTTGAAAGAAAACCGAACATATCCTCCGCCACTTGATTTGAAATCAAGAACAGATTGGGCATCAAGCCCTCCAGTAATCCAAACTGGGACTGACAGGTCGTCATGCTTGGTAAAGGAAAATCGAGAACGGCCCAGTACATCATCAAGCCATTCGTCGGGCGGCGTTGGATTTGGGCCGGTGCAGACAAATCCCCCTTTCCACGTGAAGAAATACATACCGCGTTTCGCATGGTCTTCCCATGGTAACATCCGCAAGGTGAGGTTTGAGTAATTCTGCAAGCCAGCAAGATAGCCTTGCTTCCCATCACCGCGTCGGATGAAAGATGCAGAACCAAAAGATCCAGAATTAAATTTTCCAACCATTGTAATTTCATCATCATGGGCTGCATGGAGAGAGCCTGCAAACGCCTTGGCCACAGCATCACCTCTCTTCGACATCATACGCTTACCCAACCAAGCGACGTTATCCTTCTTGCGAACAATTGACTCGAGCGCCCGCATGGTCTTTGTTACAGGATCGGTTCGGCCCCAACGGAGTTTCCCCTTCCAAGTCATTACGGGAAGGTGTGCTCTGGGGGTTTCCAATAATTTTGCAAGTTCGCGCTTGAGTTTATTGGCGGTCGCTTCATTGGCATGCTTGGTCCCCCGCATACGAATACGCTGCTTGTTTTGACCAGGGAATTCAACTTTCGATGGGCCCGCCATTCATTCCCCTCAAACCCACCCAAAAGCCTCTCTCGTTTGAGTCCTTCGCGCCTTCATATACTGTTGAATTGTTAACATCATGGAGCGAAGAATAACCCGATGCGTCTTGTACGCTCGGCCCCCTCCGCTCAAAACGAGGCATTATTATGGCAGACGATTACCAACATGAAGAAGAATTTACGATGGAACAGCATTACGAGCAAGAATTAGAAGCAGAAAAACCCGAAGGGGAACCGCTTTCATCAATTGTTGAAATCCAAACACCAATCGGGTCAGTGTCCGTCGATATGAAACAGTTTGACGATGCCAAAATTGCTATTGCATCCACCCGTGAAAAAATTTCATCTTTGCCACTTGGCGACCAAATGATGAACGGATTTATCGGTTCAAAGCACAAGCGTGATTCCCGATATTGGAGTGGTAAATTAGGCGTTTTGATGAAAATGCATGTCGACAAATACCTTGCCGAAGAATTCGAGGTGGTTGAAGAGTTCATGATAGACCAAGGTAAAATACGCGCAGCAGTTTACGAAACCATTGAACTTTACGAAGGGCAGCGTGAACGATTCTTAGCTGTTGGCACTCGTTTTTACAAATCTAAAACAAATCCAGAACAATTGTTTGTTACTGTCTCAACCGTCGACCATGACGGTGACCAACGCTTTTCAGTCTACACCCCTACAGAATCAAACGTTCTTGTCAAAGGGAAGAACGCTGATGAGTTGATTGCCCAAGTTGAATCTGATTTCTATCAACACGGCTTTCTCAAAGGGGCCTTTTTCGATTTGCGTTACAGTTTCATCACCCGAGACAAAAGCATTGACGAATTGATTGCTTGGGATGAAGACGTCAAGGAAGCACTTTGGAAAGACATCATCGGTTTCCAAAAAGCTATGCCCAAACTGCGAGAATGTGGCATTCCTAATTCTCGTGGCGTAATCCTTGCTGGTCCACCAGGCACTGGCAAAACCATGATTGCAAAATGGCTTGCAGCCCACTCCGACATCACCTGTATTTTGATTTCAGCAGAGATGATTACTGGACGAAACGACATCAAATCTTGTTTTGAAATGGCTCGAAAACTCTCTCCAACTCTCCTCATTATCGAAGACATCGATACCGCAGGGGCACTGGACCGCCGAGCATCCGACCACCCACTCTTGGGTGAATTTTTGCAATCCATGGACGGAGTTGTCCCAAACCACGGCGTCATTACTCTTGCCACCACCAATCACTCCAACAAAATCGACCCTGCTATCGCAGACCGCCCTGGGCGTTTCGACCGAATCATTGAGGTTGGTATGCCAGGCAAAGAACAACGCTTCCACATCTTCCACCATTTGTTGAAGAAACTCGACCTTGCCCGCAATGTAACCCTTGAGGTAAAGGAAAAGCTTGCCAAGACAACTGAAGGTTTGACCGGTGCATGGATTCGTGCCATTGTTCAAGACAGTTTTATTCTTGCACTCAGTCAAGATAAAGAAAAGATTGGAAAGGAACACTTGTTTGCTTGCATGAAAGACGTCATGGAACGCCGGGGTATGGCTTACCGTGTCGCCCCTTATACTCCACCTCAAAGAGCTGCTAAAGCAGATGTCTATGTCCAATGAAGGCTTCACTGGACGAGACTAACCTTGTCAGCAGAAGAAACGAGATAACGATACCTTCCACGTGGCAAGATTTCACCATTAGTTGCATGTTTTTTGATCAAAGATTCTTCTTCCAGTACGCCCTTCAAAATTTGTGATAATCTGGCAGCAGATATTGGCTGAGTGTTATTGGAGATGTATCTCCGCAACTCTCCACTTGAAAACATACCATTCTTGGTAACAAGCGGAATTGAGTCGATAACACACTTCGTCCATTCAGTAGTTTTCGAAAGAGTTTCGCCTCTTGTAATGTATTTAGACAAAAACAGAATAAGCTCATTTTCCAAGTTGAGTGACCAAATGAACTTACCGTTCTTTTTTCCATTTCTTTTGACGAAGCCTAATTCTTTGAGATCGTTGAGATGCGTCCATAGAGTAGAAGTTTTATTTTTATCAACCTTCCATAATTCCCCTGGTTGTTTTATCTTGGTGAAATTAAAGGCATTTAAGTCAAACTCATCAATTGTTAATTTCTGGTGTTGTAAGAGCTGGCCCACTATTCTTGCTCGGACATTTTTTCCAAACAATTGTACAATCATTTGTTCATTCTTGTTTCGGACTATACTTGCTTTAGATTCCGCCATGCAAACGCTACTATTCTATTTGATAAATATTTAACTGATGTAATAATTAATTTTATTTTCAAAAAATAACATTAATACTGATTATAACGCCGATTTTAATTTCTTTTTTATTCTTTTTATTGTGTAACATTTAAATTATATATGGTAAATAAAATGATAACTTTTAATTCATTTCAATCCAAAGTATTAGCGCAGTCAGCGGTTAAGCCTTCTTTCATAGCCGCCGGGATCCGGGGTGAAGGGGAAACCCCTTAGGGGTTGAATTAAAATACCACACCAACGTCGTTCGTATCCACCCCGTGCTCGGGGACGAAAAAGAGGAATAGAAATGGAGAATAAAAAGAGCGGCAGAACCGCATTTAACATGGAAGGAAAAGCTATGACATTGAAACAACGAACAGCGCGACATCGAGCCGCTCACCCCAGAGACAAGATCTCTTTTGGCGAGAAACCGGTCTCGAAACCAAAGAAAGCCGTCAAAAGCGCCGTAAAAGTTGAAGATACGCCGCCAAAGAAGACGGCGGGTGAAGCCAAGAACGCTACCAAAATAACAGAAGCGGCACTTCAAAGTCGCCAAAATGAATCACCTTCGACTATGATTCGTTGCGTAAAATGCGGTACAGTTGCGAATAGGCACAGGGTTCGCATAGGCGACTGTCACACGGAACGCTACGGAAAGGGAGACTATGGTCAAACATACAGCGGCGGAAAAGGACGGGGAAGGCTCCATGGCATTTGATCGGACGAGAAATAAAAGGAGGAACAACCGATGAGCGAAGAATTGGAATTTACTTGGTTGAACGTAGCAAGTTCACCATTCATGAATGAACTTTACAACGATGATGACCCGGCCTTTTACCTCGACCAGGTTGCTCAGATTATGCTCGGCGCATTGGCAAAATTAGCAATGATGCTTGAAGACTGGCCTGAAGTTCAGCAGCGTGTCGACCGATGCTGGAAAAAAATCCCTTCGATTGTTGCCCACTATCAAGGAGCCATCACCATCAAGCAGAATCCGATAGCATCGTTCTCATTGCTGCGCGATTCATTGAAAGGCATCTTGACTTGTATCGAAGCAATCTCCATGGAACACGAGGATGAGCCCCCGAATGCTTCGTCTTTGGAAAACCTTACTTTGTTAATCGATGTTGCAAGCGACCATTTCCGTGCAACATCCCATGACATCAACCATTCAATGCTGAAGATTGGAAGCATTGTTTGCCTCACCCACCTCTGCTTTGAGCAATCGAGTCTGACTGCAGTACTGTTTGAAAATACTACGCCGATGCTTGCTCATAGGCTTGCAAACATGGATTTGGACAAGGTTGGCAATATCACGCCGCATGCTCAAATCAGTAGATTTCCACTTTTGGTCGGTTTACTATGGTCAGTTAAGGATAAATGGATTAACCAGCTTGAAAATCATATTGGGCTGGATGCCATCGGAATCCGAGCTCGATTATTCGACGCACTGGAGGAAGAAATATATCCTGGCATTGCCCGCCTTATGGGTGAAGAAGGATATGCTTTCCCGAAATGGGCCAGCAGTCTTCTCCCTGGTAATTACGATTGGTCTTCAACGTCCAGAGGTGCATGAGTTATGTTTTGCCCGGATTGCGGCTCGCTTGGTTTCATCACAAGAAACATGTTCTATTGCCCCAGTTACAAATGCGGAACCCGTTGCGATGCTAAACTTTCGCTGATTCCCGATTTGGTAATATCTTCCGGCTGCTCCTTACATTCGAACCGGATTTGTCAGACAAGCGGGTGCACAACATCAACTTATTCTAGCAACACTCGATTTTGCTCAAACTGCAGAGGGAAAGGATTTATGATGCCAGGAAAGCATTATCGAAGTTGGCCATGGTAACCACATAGACTGATGGATTGATGACGCCCGTTACCTTGGCCAACACATGGTCGAGGTCACGGTGCTCGGTATTGCACAGGACGGAGGCCATCCACAACCAGGGTGCCTCCGTCCATGTTGTGCTAATTTGACAGAGCAACACTATCCAGTCTCGTTGGGCATTCGTAGCGATGAAGGAACTAACATCCTGATCGAAGCAACGCGACACCTCGGAGATCAATTCACTCTTTGGGGCCAAACTAATGTTGATCATCTCTTGCTTACACATGCCCATTTTGGACACGTCGATGGCCTTGGCCTGTTCGGCCGTGAAACGCTTTCAGCACAGGGCATTAATTTGCACGTATCAGAAGAAATGTACCACCTTGTTGACCAAACTCCACAGTGGAATTTAATGGTTCAGCAAGGTGTGTTCGAGATTCAAACATTCGCAGTCGGCACTTCACTGTATAACAAGGACGAAGTCATAATCGAACCCGTTCGAATACCTCACCGGGATGAACTTTCAGACATGCATGCGTTCATCATACGAGGGCCAAATAAATCACTTTTGTTTCTTCCCGACCACGACTCGTGGGATGAAACGCTCGCCGTACACAATTGTTCAACCCTGCGCCAATGGCTTTCAGCCATGCGTATTGATGTAGCACTTATCGATGGAACCTTTTGGTCAGAAGACGAACTCGGCGGGCGAGATCAATCGAAAGTACCCCATCCACCAGTTGTTCAAACATTGAAGATGCTCGGTCAAAAGCAACAAGGAGACCCCGAGATTTTCTTTACGCATTTGAATCATACAAATCCATTATACGATCAAGAGAGTGAACAGATGAAGCAAGTAACCCAACTTGGTTGGGGCGTTGTTCATCAAGGACAACATTTCACGCTTTGATTTCTACAAACTAGTATGGCTCCAGCACGAATGGTTCGGCCTTGAATGATTTTCAGCCCATCAAGCCCTTTTTACTTCTTCAGGCATGAACTCCAAAGTAACCCAAGAGATGGTAATCGATTCACTTGGGTCATTTGTAAGCGGGAACGCAGTATTTGTCTCAACTGTAATCTCTACAGAATAAGTTCCTTCCATCCGATATGACTCAAGCATGCCTTCTCGAACAGAAGTTAAAACCGCATTAGTGCCTTCCTTTGAATATTCTCCAACCTCGACTTCAGCCTGATAGAAACCATCGGCGTTTGTTTTTACCCAGGCGACTTCAATATCGATTTCATCACAATTTGACGTTCTAATTGAGTTGTCTGAAATTTGGTCATGGGGGCCATTAACGGCAGAGAAATCTGGCACTGTAATCACATCATCACATTCAGAACCAAGCGCTTCATTTGTTTCTCCATAAGAGATGATAAAACTCACTGAGATGAGCGCATTTGAAGTTTCAATTACTTCAAAGGTCGACTGGTATGTTTCCCCATCGCCAATATTGACCGTTTCTGATTGGATATTTTGAATGACGGAATAATTCAACTGGTGTCCCGAGGAATCCCTATTCAATGAATGAGCGCCAGGTGCGAATTTTTGATACGAACCTTCCACTACGCCCACGCCTGCAAGTAATATCACGGCGCCAATTGTGGCGACTTTTCTCGATGGAAAGGCATATCTTCCAAATGGATTATCGGGAGATTCACTGCGAAACCAGCAGAATGCAAAGTGAGTAGCAAAGGCAGCACCCATTCCCGGGACTGAAGGAAATACATCATTGCCAAACCCTAGAACCGTCCAAACGATGACACCAGTCATCGCCGCCATCATCATGGCAATCGAATGTTGTGAATCTGGCTCATACCCCGCCATTCTAACCAGCAACAGCGGCACAAAGATGCCACCGAGGCCATAGACAGCGAGCACAACTAAGGCAAAGACCGAATCTCCAAAACCAGGCAATTGCTGACCAACCAATGAGATGAGTGTTGCAAATGCTGCAACGGCTAAGGTGACCTTTTTTGTTGTCTTGTGGTCTTGACTCCATTGCGGTCTGATGTCATCGGTGATTGCGGCGGTGCATGCAAGAACTTGACTGTCAGCAGTCGACATTGTTGCGGCAAAAATCGAAGCAAGAATAAGGCCGCCTAGCAAAGGGCTCAAACTTTCCATGGCAAGTTTAGGTAAGCCAGTTTCAGCACCATCGGGGCCAAGTCCCGGCAACAAGACGCGGCACGCCAGTCCAATGAGGAACATCAGAATGATGAAAGGAGTTTGCCAAACGAAGAACCAGACCATTGCTTGCTTTCGAGCCTTATCGTCCTTCAACGTCATCACACGTGAGACCACCTGTGGTTGGCCAGCGACACCGAGGCCACCGAGGAAGAATGCAGCAATCCACAAGGTTGCGCCAAACTTCAAATCAAAGGGGAATAAACTGACCATGCCCGGGTCTAGGGCCCTTAGTTCGCTATGGAGTCCCGAAAATCCGCCCGTGCTTTTGATGGCGACATAACACAAGATGGTTGAACCGACAATCATCACACAGGATTGAGCAGCATCTGTCCAAATTGAAGCACGAATCCCACCAGCATAGCAGTAAGCGACAACCAAGACGAAACCGATGAGGATACCGATGGTTGGAGACCATTTGAGCATCGTTTCGAGGGCAATACCGCCAGCAGTCAGTTGTGCTGCGGCATAGATGGAGAGGAAAATTACTGAAAGCACAGCGGCGACCTTAGCTTCCGGAGAGCCAGTTGTGTTTGATACAAGCGAGGATAAGGAACGAATTCCGCGCGCTTCCCCTTCTTTCTGGATGTATTTGTAGAGCCAAATCCAAGCGACGAGTTGTCCTATGGTTGAAACGACAGCAATCCAGACGGCCGAATAACCGTTGATAAAAATAAACCCGATGAATCCGATGAACATGTAGCCGGAGTTCCATGTACTAACTGCTGACAACGCGGCTAAAGCCGGATGCATCCCTCTCCCAGCGACCAAGTAGTCATCAGTAGTATCTTCCTTGACACGCATTGATGCAAGACCTACACCTGCAAAGAATAGCATGAACAGCAAGAAAGAGCCCAAAAGAAGTATACTGTCTGACATACAATCATTCACTCCAGTTTCCAACGAAGAAGGGCTTTGTCTTCAACTTCACTAGTCCATGCGGGGACAAGAAGGCAATTCAAGCGACCCCCATCCAAATTCTCGAGCCCACCAAGAGTCGTCAAGATGATTTTTTGGTCCTGTGTCCCCATATCAGAACACAAAACTACAGGTAACTCATCCATATCTTGGAGTAAAAATGCTTTGAAAGTCGCCTCTTGCACTGCAATTAGAATTGATTCAGGCGGGTCTGTGAATTGCTTCAAACGCTCATCCAGCGCCGACCACATCAATTCCATTGAACGCTTTGCATCGTTCGGCTTCATTGGACGCTGGTCGCCAGTACCTTGGCCGGTGGGATCAAGGTCGAAAAGAACCAATGAGTGGAGTCCTCGGAATTTGTTGACAGCAATCATCTCTAATGGTGATGTAGCAATCCAGTCACCGTACGGATAGGTCAGCGTGGTCTGTCGTCCAAATCGATAATTCGACAGTCCAACTGCTCCAGTGACGATTGTCGTAATCGATACCCCGTGAAAGACTCTGCACTCGATATTGTGTTCGAGAGCTTGCAATTGCAGGTCGACGTGTGTTGTTGCTTGTAACGGGTCACCCACGACCAGTAAAGCCACAAGAGAGGTTTTGGCAAGAACAAACAATTCATCCGGTTGTTCTACTTCAGGCCGCATTACACGTTGAATTTCACCAATCTCTTGCTCAAGTAAAGCAAGTTCAGATTCAGGCCAAAGAGCAGTATATGCTTCATAACGACGATGAGACGCCATCTTTGCCGCTTCAAGTGCTTCAACTGTCATACCAGCAACAGTTCCAGGCCCCATTCCAATCAGCAACAACCCAGTCTCTGGAAGATTTTCCAAAATAACCGTTTTCTCCGCCATGCTCAAACCTCGGACTCGCTTGGATGGAGCGAGTGTCATGCGTCATTTGAGTGTGCCGAGCGCGCAAACCCAACTGTGGTTGGACATTTGCCGAACTCAAAATTGGTCCAGTAATGAGGCTGGCGTCACACGCCTTGCGGATGGAAGAAACGCCATCCCAATCAACGAATTAGCCCCCAAAGAATCCGATAAAATATGGGAAAACAATCCCCACCTCGAAATTGAAATCCAGGCGAAGGGGCCAACACACTGGCTCGACCATATCGATGAAGAGTTAGCAGAAACATACAGGGAAGAATGGCCTCGTGCGTATGAAATTCAAGGTGATGTCCTCATCGTAAAAATCGAAGAAACAGTTTGGGATTATGGTGAATTGATTGCCGATGCAATGCTAACTCAACTACCAAACATCAGATTGGTTTGTGCCGACTTGGGCGTTAAGGGTGAATTCAGAGTACGGGAATTACACCCCCTTGCAAGCCGCGACGGTAATGTTGAGACACGCACACGTATTCGTGAAAACGGTTACTTGCTTTGGGTGGACCCTTCAAAAGTCTATTTTTCTGGACGATTATCTAATGAACGCTCCGAAACTTTAGCAACTGCCAAAAATCTTCGGGCAAATCTAGGCCACCCCTTGGTTGTATGCGACCCCTATGCTGGTGTTGGTCCAAGCATGGGTGCACTGCTTAACGAACCGGGGCTATTGCAGGGTTATTTTGTTGGTGACCTCAATCCTGATGCAGTCGAATTACTAACACTCAATATCGATTATCTCGCATCGCGTCGTAAAGGCGAGCAAGGAATGCCAGCAGCAGCATTCAAGCCCGCTGAAATACATTGCAGAAATGCCCTTGATTGGGCTGACGATTCTGAAAACCACAACCAAACAGACCTACTTCTGGTAAACCTCCCACATCATAGCATTGAGCATATCGAGGCACTCTTACCTTTGTTAAAACGAAACCAAACCAGTGTATTGCGTGGTTGGGCGATCATTGAACGTTTAGAATCCGATGAAAACGAAGAGGCGATACGCCGTGCTATTTCTTCAGCCAATGGAACGATAGAAAAATTTTCTTTCAAAGAGATCAAAGGCTTCTCTACTACCAAGAGTTTCATGTGTTTTGAAGCATGGCTAAACCTGTCGGCTTGAGCGTTGAGTTCATCAAGCGGAACCACATCGGGTCAATCATGGAGAACACCGTTATTTGCGTATGCGGCGTAAAAATTGATGTTACTGGCGCAACACCACGTAAAGATGGAACTAAAGTTTGGTGCAAAGTTTGCGGCACAGTATCCACCCACCATCGAATGTGAACACGCCTTTTGAGCGCATCATTCTTGCTCAGTGAATTGGGCATTCTTATCCGTTTCAGTTTTCGGCTTTGCTGGGAAGAAAAACCACAGCAACGGAATCAGAAATAACGAGGGAATATTCTTGCCGTATTTCAAATCCAGATTCGAATGAAATTCTACATATGATTTGGCATCTGAATCATTTTCACCCGGGATATCAGAACGCACAGCAGAGTAATTTACAGGTTCTACTAAACCCAAGTCATAACCGCTGAACATCATTTCAAAACGAATTCCAGTTGACAAGAGTGAACGCTCAACCGTTCTTTGTTCATGCGCCAACGCACCTTGTTCGGTCTTCTTAACAAAGGTCTCACCAGCAATGGTATCTTTTTCATCACCCTTGTCGATTTCATCCCCACCTGCTAAATCCAATACATAGGTTGCAGGTATGACGACGAGAAAGCACACTACAACCCCGGTTAACAGGGCCGCACGAAGGGTGGCCCGAAACGGCATCCCAGCAATGACTAAGCATTCACTTAAACAGAGCAGAACTAGAGAGACAAGCGTTGCCTTCCGTCCGATTTTTAACCACTCCACCTCTTCTTTCTGCTCAGTCTCAGAAGAGGAATGAGGAGCACCATCATCCGGTGAAGAACCACTTGAATTTTGTTGAGATGAATTGATTGGCTCATCATAATCCCGAAATAACATATACAGCAAAAACGAGGTTGCATTCTCTATTTCCACATCGATGAGCGTTTGCTCCTTATCGATAGCCACGAGAGCCTTCACCTTCGTTGGTGCAGGCTGTCCTTCAGTGTATTGCCCCTCAAATTGAATGACAAGCCAAGCGGAGAGTACCAAGTGAATGGCGATCAGAACAGTACCGAGTACTCTCAGACCATCCCCGACACGGGTATGTTGAGGTCTTAGGGCCATGATTTGCCCTACCTGCCTCACGTAATTGAGTATTCAATCACTCTTCGTCTCGACGGTTTTCATCACGGCGACTTCCAGCAACAACGCCAGCAAGTGCGATAACTGCAACCATTGAAACTGGAGAGAGGAACGGCAACAAACCAGCATCTTCCGCTAACTCGTTTGCGTTTGGAGGCGTTGGGTCTTCATCTCCAGTAGTTTGGTTGTTTGAAGATTCAGGAAGTGTGAGATTGTCAACATTGATTCCTGCTGCTGCAAGGTCTTCAGCAATGTCGTCTAAGTTGTGGTTTTCAACTTCAACAATATCGTTGATTGTTGTTGCTTCTTCCATGCCGTTCGTTGCAGTGTTTGCATCAAGTCCAGTCAGGTAACGAATGCTCATCTTTGCAGGAGCCTCGTCAGTATAGCCTTCAGTTACAGGGCCAACCATGGTATAGTTTCCATCATCGTCCATGACATAAATACCAATACCGACCATTGCTGCATGTTCGTTGCTCCAAAGAGGCGCCCACATACCATCATTGTAAGGGAACTCGTCGAATACGTCAACCGTTTCAAGCCGGTCTTCAAGGTTCATTCCGAATTGTTCGAGCACATCTTCAAGACCTGATTCTGCGATTGCACCGAAAACAGCTTCAACACGGTTACTTACATCTGGTCCATTATCTTCAACAAATGTGCATTCGTTTTGTGAGGTATACGGGGCAGTTTCTCCCTCTTCAACAAGTGCGAAAGTTACACAATACTCGCCTTCTTCAAGAACAGAAACCGATTCCTCAAGTGAATACCATGATTCAGTTCCATCAATGGCCACAGAATCAGAATAGATTTGAGCTTGATTTGGGTCAACAACCGAGATAGTCATTGTTGCACCCCCATCATTATCCCAATCCTCAAATGCTCCATAGAAAGTAACTTCAAGACCATCCGACCAAATGCTTGGGTAGTCGTCTAATTCGGGTCCAGTCCAGTATGTGTCACAGGTCTGAGGCAATTCGAGGAGTGGTGAAGCGGCACCAGTTTCACTGAGTGTTGCAGTCATGCACATAGATGTCTCGCCGTATTCAGCAGGCACAGAAATACCAGTGTCTTCCGACCAATCAGTTCCCCAGTCTTGGTTCGAATCACACGAACTTTCACATATTGTAATTTCACTTGATGAAAGTGGACTTCCAACATCATCAAAAAGCGTCATTTGTAGAGTGTAATGGTGTTTGACCCCTTCATCTTCAGCAGTTGTGCAATCTGCAGTATAGTCGTTCACCAACGACCAATCAATAGTACTACCGTCGTTGCAAGTGAAAAGGTTTGTTCCATCAGACTCATCTTCTCCGTTTGTACAATCATTGTAGCCATCATTGACCTCTTCCCATTCGAGCATCGACTCATCATCGCATGTAAATTCGGCTAAGTCACCAACCTCTGCTAGTGGCGTTCCGCCGACAAGTTCTGTTTGAATAGTCATAGTATCACCCCATGAATGAATATTGCCAATAAGTTTGCCTGTTGAACCGGCAGGACTGTGACCTTCGACATAGAGGGAAGACTCGTAAATGGTTTGCCCGTTCATATTGTCGTGAATTGAAATCCAAATAGAACACGATTGTCCTTCAGCACATAGGTCACCGTCATCGACAATATTCACGATTCCTCCAACCTGCCAATACATGTTGGGTGTTGAGGAGACTTCAACAAGACTACAGAGTCCATTTGAAGACTCTCCTGGGTTGCTGCATGTGACGGGGGAGCCACCATTAATTGACACTTCAACTCCAACCGTTGCCCAGTTCAAGTCATGCCCGCTATACATCATAATCTGGGCTAATTCGTCATCACTCGAAGATTCTGCAACATTAAAATTATACCAACTCAATTGACCATCAGTACTACCACCGCCGCCGAACCAATCTCCTATTCCGTTGGTAATTCCTTCTCCGAGGTCTTCGCCAATTTGTTCAGCAAATGCTTCTCCAGAACCTGCTAAAACATAACCCATCATCATAAACATCAACGGGCTTCCAGGGGGGCAGGTCTCGCAGGATTGAACTTGAGTAGTTAAACCATCACCATCTCCAAGGTCAACGGTCAATGTTTCTCCCATTCGGAAATCGAATTCCCCAAATGCTTCCATATCAAAAGTGCCGGAGTCGGTCAATGAATCAGAAATCTCAAGGTCAAATTCTCCAGCATCAAGTCCGAAATCCTCTGTAGGGATTCCATTCACGGAAAAACTGT
>Ga0114997_10000236_pt1 | contig 43696 bp, 42 predicted proteins | sample ArcticOcean_MG_C_2_FD_87045 | JGI IMG/M metagenome (GOLD analysis project Ga0114997, IMG submission 87045) | Marine microbial communities from western Arctic Ocean - ArcticOcean_MG_CB4_136 | ecosystem: Environmental > Aquatic > Marine > Oceanic | place: Arctic Ocean: Canada Basin | collected... | reverse complement strand
TACCTTTCTGCAAATGCGCTGGCTCACCGGTGTATCGTCGATAGTCGTTTCTCCAGCTGGAGTCCATGAGATCGATGCACAGCTCGGCGGCACAACAATTGGGCAAAAAAAATCCCTATGGGAAATTCTCCACAGGGAAATTATGCGACCGGTTTACCGATGTAAAATATATCTACTCTCCAAGGTTTACGGGCCCAAGGTTAATTAGCCCTGCCTCAGGTATATAGCCTAACTTGACTTAGGGTATATAGGGCCAAAAGAACCGCATTGCCACGCTTACCAGCGATAACCACCGGCTCATGGCTGACTGACGTATCGTCGATCAATTTATACAGGTTGGCTCTCGCCTCGTTAACATTTAGTGTTGTCATAATAGAATCCCCTTTAACTCAAGGTACGCTATGTCAAACTAACCTGAGTTATCCCTCACCTAGACCTCAACCAAAGGCTGATAAACCTATTTATCGCACGCTAAAAGACGCTGGGTTCGTTTTGTTATTTTTCGATCTAATCTAATGTATCCCTGCCGTACCGCCCTCAATAACAGAGCGATGCCATTGCGATGATAACGTAGCAGTTTGTGGGTGTCCGCGGAGCGAAGGGATACCCGCCCACCTTTACGCCGCTCTTGCCATTGCATGCTTGCAAAAAAAACTACCATATCTGGCACATCATCAGGCTCACTGCCCGACAGACTGAGTAATTCTCTAAAGATGGGGGTCGAACCGTTCATATTCATTAGTCTTTATAGTTAAGAGCGAGCTTTAATTCGTCTGGGGGCTCGGGAAGGCCTTTGAATACTGCCCAAGCAACCTTAGTCTTTGGAAACAACACAGCCCAAACAGTCGCAAAAATCGCCATAAAATAGATATAAAGACCTTTGTTAGCAACAAACCACTCTTCAAGAGCACCTTTATATGGCGCAATAACAGTGTTGTAAAAATCGACTGAAGCCGTTGCTCCATGCATTATATCCTCTTCCCCTCGAAATATGATCGACCCCACCCCTGAAAGCCCAGGCCTTACCTGCTTTATACCGGCCTGAATGCTGTCCGAGTACGAGCCAAATGTTTGAGACGTAAGGGGTCTCGGCCCAATAACACTCATATCACCAAACAAAATATTAAGTAACTGCGGCAATTCATTAATCTTAGTCTTTCGTAAAAACTTACCAACCGGCAACACTCTTGGGTCCCCTCGCATAGTGACTGTACCAGTACCAAGGTTAGGGCTATCTTTTAGCATAGTGGCGAACTTAAATAGTTTAAATAACGCTCCCTCTTTACCAATACGTTCTTGTAAAAAGAACACCTCTCCTTCTCCGCTGCTTTTCAATATGATAACGATAGGAACTAGAAGAGGAGAAAGCATCAGAAGCGCAAGGCCGGAAAAAACAATATCAAAAAAACGTTCCACGCTTACATCCTCTGATCTAGATATTTACCGGTTTCTTTATGAGCAAACTCCGGTAACAAACCAAAATACAAGTTAACAATGTCATCCTTAGTCCAACTTACCTTAGCCCTTAAGGCCTCGATTCCATCCATAAACTCATCTAATTTAGCACCATCAAAGTCAGGCTGATTACGGATAACGCCAACCGTATTGAAACGGTCCATATCTAAGTCTTCATTGTCTGTGAAAAATTCTTCAAAGTCCTTTTCACCAGTCGTATCACTCTTAAAAAAATAACACGGCCATTGATTTTTCGCGATTAACTCCTCCGCCCTATCTCGCGCTTCAACCTCAGACTCACATTCGTAAGGCTCATACCCATGCCCCCTCAAATAGCGAACGGCAATCTGAGAAAAAGTAATAAGATGCAGTTTTTCACTCAACTTAGGGAAAAAGATATCCCTACTCTCACCTAACAAACCAGACAACAGGCAAAGCTCACCAGATTCTTGAGGCGTTACAAAATAACGACGTACATCATGTGGCGCGGCAATAGGCTGGCGTTTAGAAAATCGTTGATTAAAGCCATGGAGCAGGGAACCGTCAGAGAAGGCTACGTTAGCAAAACGTGCCATTGAAATATTTTGGGTTAAACTTTCGCGCATCAAAAACATCTCCATGATACGCTTACTGGCCCCCATCATATTGACTGGATTAGCAGCCTTATCTGTTGATACACAAAAATACTTCTTAGCGTCCATATTTTTTGCTAAACGCAGGGTCTTAATCGTATTAAACACATTAACCATGATCATCCGCATAAGTGTATATGGATCTTTTTCACTCCTGACATGCTTCAGTGCCGAAAGGTTAAACACATAATCGTATGGACCTTCACACGCTACCAAAGCCTCAAATTCTGGACTTCCACAGTCCACCGCAAACGTTTTAAAGTCACCACTTCCGTAACCGACGGTACTGCGCAAGTCTCTTACGAGCTCAACCATGTTATTTTCCGATATATCTACCACATGAAGCACAGCAGGATCTCGTTTAAAAATTTCTTTGGTCACTGCCTGCCCAATGGACCCTGCGCCACCAATCACTAAAAACTTGGAGCCCGCGACCGAGGCCAACAACTTGTCATCAAAGAATTCTATATCTGACGAAAACAGCTGTTCATCTCTGCCGATAATATTTAAGTAATTCATAATAAACCTTTTAGTGGGAAACCTCATTAGCCCTAAAATAATTAGTTTTAGGCAATATAATTATTTTGACATTCGAAATTATTGCCGGGACTTGAAACGTAGATATATCAAAACTTTGTAGCCTTTTTTATAAGCGACTCAGAATTATGGTTGCGAGTAGCATATTTTTTACCATTGTTACCCAACATAATCATGTCATTACTAGACTCTAAACAACATTTATCTCATAGTTTGGCGAATGACTGAATATCACCTGAAGGGACAGTAAACCCGCTCTTTGCATCTCTTATGACCGCTGCAGCTTCAACGTTTACCAGTCCTAAAATTGATGTTCCTGAGCTCATATGACTCTGGATCTTACCTGGTAACGTGAGCCCGAATATTAATAAATCAATAAGCGAAAATACCAAAATGTCGGCATAATGATAAAACAGCGACATATAATTAGTGGGCAGTCGCCTTAAACAAAAAACGCTGGCAGCCAATTCTTTCGAGCTGATTATCGTTGAAATAGTATCTTTATAACGCCCATCTCCTAATATCAAAAAACCAATTGATCTAGGCGAACTGCGCTGTCAGATCCAGCTAATAAACTCGGGAACTCTGGTACCTCTCCTAAGTTACCGGCAAAAAAAAGATCTTTTTCTTCGACCATGGAAACATTAAATTTTTAACCTCGCAATCCGTCCCCCCCCCCTCGGAAAATACCAAATCTAATACGTCTTCATTTGAGTAAGTTAAAAAAAACTTTGGCGCAACCATTAACGTGAAACTTTCCACTGCGATTCATACTGGTTTTTAGCATACTCCACCCGGTTTATGCAGTCCAATCACACATAAATCAGCCCTCAACTTTTGCGCCCACATATACGTAATACTGCTCCCCCGATCGATATTCAGCTTAAACGCTGAAAAATTCTCGACTTAAAAAGCTCTTCGCACCATAGAAAATTAGCTAGGTTTATAGTTTGCTCAGCGCATACAATCTCGCTTATCAGTATGTCTAAATACTCAAATTTGTCCCAAAGGTCTAATTTAGCGACTCGATATCCTTGTTGGTTTTTCCGCCACCTTAAACACCTCCGATGTCTAGCCATAATTGTTTCATATAACCCATCAACTAGGCATCATATTTCGGCCCTGCCATTAAATACAGTTAGCTAGTAGAGCACTTGCCCGCCCAAAGCTGCCTTATTATGCAATCCAACTTCATCACAAAGGCTAAAAGTAACAATCTAGATAGTTGCCAATATGGCCATTGATGTGGTGCTGTTAAACACTATATATGCACACCTATTCTTTCCGGATAAAAACCAACGTAACCAACGATTCATTTGAATTTCATGCTGTGAGATTATCTTTAACTATCTCCTTTTATTGCTACCGCGCACCAGTGAGGAAGAGTCTCCGAAAACTTAACATCTTTAAAATTATTATCCTCAAGCATTCCTCTTATTCTATCTTTTGTAAACCGTTTTTCTAGCTTAGTCCCAAAGCGATCTAACGCATCAGTTCTTAATACATAGTAACTATTGTCCAAATAGTAACTCAACGGCCAAGCTCTTGGCAGAATTCTAAATCGTCTGAGAAGTCGGCCAAATCGAGTAAGCGGGAGATAAACCACAAGAGCAATTAACTCACAGGCGAGATGCTTAAATTTGCTGGGCAGGCTACTTATAACAGTTCTAATCACATCAGAAATCTTCCAGAGGATTTTAAACCACAGCGGACGGTTATCAAAAGCATAGTAAAGATAAACTAAAAATGGGGCTCCCGGTTTCAGTGCGTCAGCTATCGAGTTTATTCCGGCGACTGTATCTGGAATATGGTGAAGCACACCAAGGCAGTATGCAAAATCAAGGCTATTATTTTCGAAAGGAAGTTCATGAACGGATTTGACGTGAAAGGACGTATTGTTGAAGCCTTGAAGGTTTTCCTTCGCAACTTCAAGCGCTTGTTCACTTGGGTCCACTAGGTGTAAATGCCCGACTTTAGGGGCTACTAAGGAAGCCCATCGACCACTGCCACATCCAACATCAGCGCCGATAGAATTTGTATGGATTCTCTCCCACGGAAATATATCAAAATAGCTGTTAAATTGGCCAACATGATCGTTCGGAGTTAATTTATCTTGCTTAAATCTACCCCACTCTTCTCCGAAGTCACTAACCACTGAATCATCTTGATTTTTCATTTTAAAATTTCCTAAGTTCCCATTTATTGGATGGACAGCTAAATTTTTGCTGCGTATATTAATTCGTATTTCTGCATCATTAACGCAGAATTAAAGTGCTGACATACCTCTTGAGCTATATTATCCTTAATTTGTTTCTGAATATTCATGTCGAGTTCTAAGTATTGAATGCATACATCTGCGAGTTTTTTCATGTCTCCAATTGGCACTACCCAATCCTTATCATAAATCACTTGCCTGACATCCCCCACATCTGTACTAAAACACGGCACCCCACAAGCCATAGATTCGATCAACACATTCGGAAAAGCTTCGCTTGAAGACGTGATGATAACCGCGTCGAGACCGCCAATTATATTTTCTATATCTGGAACACTATCCCATAAATGGAAATTGTCTAATATATTACGATCTCTCACCAAAGATATTAATGGTTTGTTATTCTTAATATTCGCCCCAATCATCAAAAAATCACAATCTTTATCATAATCATTGACAAACTTCGCCATTTCTATGAAGCCGGTATGATTTTTCAAATAATCATATCGGGCCACAATTCCTATAATTTTCCTATTGTCTGCAACATTTAGCTCACGCCTAAGATTTATATAACAGCTACTTTGAGGTTTGAATCGATCGGTATCAACACAGTTGTAAATCACATGACTATTATTTTTGGTATACCCAAGACTATTATGATGATCTAAGCCCTTTCGGGAATTGTAAACAATCGCATGTGGTACTTTTGTTGAAAGCCACGCACATACTTTAACGATAAGTTTGGTGGACAATGAAGTGTCGGAGGAAAAGAAATCAGCACTTCTGACACCCCACACAATACGTGGGACACAAAGCAATCTCGCAAGCAAACCTCCAATCAGATCTGAGTGATACATCCACGTATGAACCACATCAGGACATGTCTTTCGAATTGCTCCATATAGCCGAATCAGTGCGAAAATATTAAACAGGTTTTTTGTCATACCAATCGTTATTAACGGAACACCAAGGTCAATGACTGACTGCCCTAACTCACCCGTATCAGTGAGCGATATAACGATCACATCAAACCTATCTTTATCGATGCATTTTAGAAGCCTGATCAGCATACTTTGAGCCCCACCAGTTTCTAAGCTCACTATTATATAAACTATTTTCAATTTAGCACTCAATGTCAATTCTGCCCCAAAACTATTAACATTAGTTAAAATAGGGAGATTTAAATCAATTATAGATGTTATAACCGCAAAAATCCCAACAATCACTGAATGGAGAAACACATTCCTCCGTTGTCTCACAATGGTGTTACTGTATGCATCAAAGCTCAATTATCTAGAGTAAGCGGAACTTATTCTAATTAGACTATACAATATGAACACCAATCCTATTCAGGTTGAATCCCTGTATTTAAGTATCTTTAACCATTTTGGCAAGTTGTTCATCCATCGTAACCACTGGTTGCCAGCCCAATAAATCGCGGGCCTTTGAACTATCCACCTGCAAAGAACCAAACAAACGATTGGCTATCGCCCCTTTCCCAAAAACCTTAGCAAAAAACGTAATGATAGGAACTGGAACAGGTACTAACCAGGCATTCACACCCAAAGGTTGCTTGTGGTTTACGGCTTGTCCCGCCTTTCTGAGCAATTGCGTAGTGGAAACATCTTGACCATCAGAAATCAAAAATACCTGATTGGCCGCTTGTGGCGATTTTTCACGATCGGCACACAAACTAATAAAACTGACTAAGTTATCCAACGCTACCAAAGAACGTATATTATAAACGGCCCCAAACGGCAAAGGTATAGGCTTGCCCATCCACTTCATCATGGAAGCAAAGTTTGCTTTGACCCCTGGCCCATAAACTAATGGAGGGCGAATAATCACTACTTCCATACCTGTTTCTTTTGCCAAAGCTAACAACCCTTGTTCAGCCTCATATTTAGACAAACCATAAGGGTCATCTGGCACATGAGTATCATCCGGTGTAAAAGGGTGGTTAGGTCTAGTCATTTCACCATTCACTTTAACCGAACTCAAAAAAACAAACCGCTTAACCCCTAATTCAGAAGCCAAACGCGCTAAAAATAAAGTTGCATCACGATTTACTTTTCTAAACTCAGCCAAAGGATCAGAAGCATCATCATTCATTACATGCACGCGTGCGGCAGTATGTACCACGACGTCAATACCGTTAAACTCTTCTCTCAACACACTAGAGAATTCATCCAAAGCCAACTCAGCCAAATCACCCACGACTACCTGCTTTACGGCCAAAGGTAATTCAGAAGAAGACTGACGAAGAAATGCGTTGATCCGACAAGGCTCCGACAATAATAACTTAATTAAAGACTTTCCAACAAAACCTGTAGCTCCAGTTAAGATCAGATGCACTATTTCACTCCGTTTTTAAGAAGAACAACTAAGTCTTCAACCATTTTGATGCTTATATTTTTCCGGCTATATTGATTGACGAGGTCCTTAGTCACCACTTTAAACAATTATCTTGCTAGGCTTTGATACTGTGATAAATATTTCCTATAAGTCATTTTATATTCTCAGCTGGTTTAGGATCTGGGAGAGTATATTTAATGTAAAAGCTCCAAGGGATCAGATTCCATTTCGCCATAACATAAAAAAAAGGTCGCATTCGTTCAAATGTCTTTTTATAGGTTTTGAAGTCTGAATAATGTTTCTTAGGCAAATGCATGAGACGACTAAACTCTTCATCGGATAAGTTAAGGCGCTTTTTGTAGAGCTCGACTAACCCCTCCTCCATATGAGGAGGCTCTTTCATTAATTTCAATGCTTCTTCTCGGGACATTTCACCATCCCGACAGTAGGCTGAATATCCCGCTATACGGAAATCAGATTGCCAGCGCGTCGGGAAAAAATAACTATGAAAGAACGATGAAGTACGATTTTCAAGGTGGTGTCCACCATACCATTTCCAACCATAATCTTGCGCAAGCATCTTTTTAGCTACTTCTTTATCATACTGTAAATAGTACAGCGGACGAATCGATTCAATACGACCGAAGAGCATCCACTTCAACTGCTTATAAAGCCATAGGTTCGGAAAGGTCTTCATAGGTACAGTGCCAAATTTTCTGTGGACACTCTGAATATATTTTGCATCCATATAGATCCACCCTAATGGGGCTGACCCTTCTGTACGAAATGAATGACCATCAATTTTATATTTCACTCCATATTTTGCGGCCGCAATATTCATTGTCGTAGCCAAACCGATGTCTGTAGGAGTTTCAATATCCCTAACCCCCGCTTTGAGGAATGATAAAATAAGGTCATCAAACTCAGTTGCATCGACCACATATGTAAATAAATCGATATCCAAAGCATCTGTAATGACACTAATATTTTCAGTTGCAATTGTGGAATTCCAAGTATTGTCGAAATGAACCGCTAGGAGCCTCAATCCATATTTAACTTTCATCAAGTGCATTAGATAGGAAGAATCACAGCCTCCACTGACCCCTATAATAGCATCATATTTTTTACCCTTCCCAGCCCTCTTAATTCGATCAACTATTTCTTGCAACTCGAGAGCTCCCCGCTCATCGTTTGGGAATCGAACGGCTAACTCATCAATTTGAGTGCAATAGTTACAGACTCCTTGCTCATTAAAAGATATATTTGGAATAGTTTTATCGAAAATACACCGCGTGCAGATGTCATACGTCATTTATAAGGTTCCGAATAGTTTTTCTAGTTCTGTTGATTTTGGGAATTTTATTAAAACACCCATGTCTTTTGACTGAAATACTGCCATGCTTCCAAGACAGACAGCAGACGCTCCGCCATCCCTAACTGCTCTCCGAGCATCATCTAGACTACCAGCCCCACCTACTGCTACCACAGGAACTTTTGCATTAACGGTAAGTATCTTGAGAAGAGCAATATCAAAACCTTCCCAAGAACCGTCTTGGCTAATATTATTAACGATAATTTCACCGACACCTAAGGTTTCGCAATGAGCCACAATATCTGAAATTCGGACGTCCTGTTTAACCCTTCCGGAGTGCGTCTTAATCACATATGTAGAACGAAATAACGATTTAGATATATCTATTGTGGCAATTATACTCTGGGAGCCGAAAATATCGACAGCGTGCCTAATGACCTCTGGATCATCGAAGATCAGTGAACTTACCGATACTTTCTCTACGCCTAGGCTAAAAAGAATTTTGAAATCCTCCAACGTTTTAACACCTCCTCCATAGCAAACGGGCATAAAACACTCGGATGCTATCTTTTCTATCAGCCCAAAATCAACCGGCTTTCCTAAACTAGTTCTGCTGATGTCGAATAAAACTAACTCATCAACTTCCTTTTGATTATAAATTCTAACCGCATTAATCGGATCGCCAATATATTGATCACTCTTGAATTTAACAGTTTTTACAAGACCGCCATTTTTAAGAAGCAGGCATGGCATAACACGCGTTCTTACCATCGATTAAATACTCGCAAAGGATTTCATAACATTCATCCCATGCTTATGACTTTTTTCTGGGTGAAATTGGAGACCATAAATATTTTCTTTCCTAATACCTGAAGTAAAGTCACGACCATAGTGTGTCCGTAAAAGAATATTTTTGCGATCTTCTACCTCAACATAAAAAGAATGAACGAAATAAAATTTAGACTTATCAGTTAGTGATTCAGTAAGGGGACACTCATGAAATTTTTCCACACTATTCCAACCCATATGGGGCACAGGTAAACGATTATCACCCATATCAACATCAGTGAAATCGAATGCATTCACTGTTCCATGTATCCAACCCAATCCAGGCAACCGCCCTTCATCGCTTGAATTCAACAGTAACTGCATACCCAAGCAAATTCCTAAAAATGGAATCTTATCATTTAGAACTCGACTCTCTAAGGCAGCTAACATACCCGAGTTATTTAAACTACGTACCCCAGTATCCCACTTGCCCACCCCTGGCAAAATAATCTTATTAGCTTTTTGAACTTGAGCTGAGTCAGTAATTACTTCGGTAGACACGCCTATATGTTTTAGCATATTCACCACAGAGCCAATATTGCCACATCCATAATTAAGTATTGATATTGTCATAATTTATAACCTAGTTAGATACCGATCTAGCTGGGCAGCCAAAAACTTTGAGATTACTCTTAACATTTTTATTTACAAAGCTCATTGCACCAACGACTGACTTATCACCTAATGTGACACCCATCTGTATAATAGTGTTGGGTCCAACATATACGCCATTACCGATTTTAGTTGGGGCAGTTTGAGCTGATTCAGCACCTAAAGAATTAGACCACTTGACAGTGTCATGGGTATATATTTGAACTCCCGCGCTAATACTGCAGAAATCCCCAATTTCGAGCCCTGCGGTCCCGTCAAGAACAACATTTGGGCCGATCCAAGTATTTTTTCCTACCCGAACATCTCCCAAAATCAAAACGTTATTATAGCAGGAGGTCCCTTCACCAAAACCATAGAATTTGGCTGTTTCCCACCGATCGGAAAGCAAATCATTAATAGACACATGACGATTAAATTTTTCATAGACTTCTGATCGTTTAGAGTGTATTAATTTTTTTAACATTCGGAAATTTAACTTGAACATAACTTATCCTACCTATGTGAAGATACTCTCCAAAAGACAATATAATTTTCGCAAACTCAATATATGTAAAAACATTAATATCCAAAGACTTACGAAAGCTATGTCAAATGACTTTTGGAACAGGTCTAATATTTGGGAAGCCGCCTTCACCAGCAGCATAAAGTTTAACGCCGGTTCTATCGGAAAGTGTAAGGTCAGATCTATAATCATAAACTCTTGCGATGACCGCATAAGAGCAGACGTCAGAAAGGTTTACGGTAGAAGTATGCGGAAGATTTTGGTGGAAAAATAATCCATCTCCAATATTCAAATCAGCATCGATTATATTAATATCTTCATGTTCTCCAGGAGGTATTTGTAATTGATAGAAAAAATTATCTTCATTAGCTACTGTGCCTTGAATAGACGAAAACCCGCTATACTCTGACATGCTATAGACTCGCGAATGACCTTTATGAGCGACCTTCATAGCACCATTCAGAGGCGTTTTATCGCAAATCACAGGCATCCAGAAATTTAAAAAATTCTTCCTGTAAGGATAATAGTGCTGCTCAGTATGAAGCTTATACAGTCTTTGCTCATTTTTTGGCACATTTACCAAAATCCCATCAAAATGAATTTTCAGCAACGGTATTGGCGTGTTAAGTAAATTAGAACAGATAGATAAAAAATCATTATTTACTAATGAATAAAATGATGGACATTCCCTTAATTCCTGGACGGCAAAATCTACAGATCTTTTGTTTACTTTTTGGACTGAGAAAACCAGGTCGTCAACTTCCGCACTATTTACCGGATCCCCATACTCTTTAGGAGAGAAATCATCAGTAATACCCAGCTTATAAGCCTGCAACAAAAGTCTATTATAAAAATCTGTCGAAATATCTGCTAGAGCATTCGTTGAGAATGGTTTGTGGATTTCGAATCCATCTCGAGCCAACAAAGGGTCTTTGACCTGCGTTACTGAGTGTAACGATTTATCAATCATAGTAGATCCTTGTAGTTTTTAATTTCTTTCGTTATAACATGGGTAGCAACACCACTAAAGCAAGGCAGAGTGATAGTATTAGCCTCAAGCCACAAAGAGTTTTCCTGCAAATCATCATACTTATTTAGGTAATAAGTTGTTGCGCTAAGGCAATAAGTCCCCAAGGTAGACTCTATATTAAACTTTGCTAAATAATCTATCAGGCCATCCCTGCACATTCCTGCTGGCACAGTAAATATAACGGACTGGACATTGTGGTGCACATTGGCGTCAACCTTCTGCCGCTTGAAACCCAAAGGCTCCAGGACTGCAGCATATTCCTCAACTATCACATTTCGCTCGCTGGTGATTTCATCGAGTTTAAGCAACTGTTTCCAGCCCATGAGCGCTTGTATTTCACTAAGGCGATAGTTGTAACCGTAATCAACAAAGTCTAGACCTCGCCCCTTTATACCCGACGCCCCCGCGGCCAACTTAATGGTTAGCCAGTCGGCATACTGATCATTACTAGTCATTATAGCTCCACCTTCACCTGTAGTAAGAAGCTTCCTCGGATGAAAGCTATAACAAGTAAGGTCCGCAATTGCACCTACCTTTATCCCATCAACTGAGCTACCGATAGCGCACGCAGAATCCTGTATTAAAGGAATTCTATGTCTACTGCAAATTTCCTTGATTCGACCTATCCCAGATGGGTTGCCTAGCGCATCAACTACGATAACGCCAGCACAGCTACTATTTAGTTTTTTCTCGAGGTCTAGCGGGCACATATTATAGGTTTCTCTACCCACATCGATAAACACAGGGATGGCACCCAAGTCTTCAACCACATTGCAGGTAGCTGGCCAGGAAAAGTCCGATACAGCAACCCTGTCACCTTCCTTTATACCAATGGCTTTTAGGGACAAAGTCAAAGCAGTGGTAGCTGAGGTAGTCAAGAACGCATGATCTGCCTTGGTATAGTCTTTTAAAGCAGAGACAAATTTATCAACATGTTGTCCCTTGGTAAGCTGCCCGGAATCAAAAATTTCTTTGAGTTCAACCGCCACTTCATCAAAGCTAATGTAGGGTTTAATCAGTTTTATGCGATCTTTCATTTGCTGTCCTTAAACTTCGCCTTGTACCAATCAAGGGTTGTCACCAAACCTTCATCTAAGGGAGTTAAGTTATAAGAAATCAATGCACTCACCTTGGCATTACTGGCATTGTGAGTCAGTACATCGGCGCCTCGAGCTTCTTTTTTTAGTACTTCACCTGTGTAACCATAATGGTCAATAATCTTGCTTAGCAACGTTTTAACAGAACAGCAGTTGTCTGTTGAAATATTGACGCTTTCGCCCTGAGGCATAACAGTGAATAGTTTTAATACAGCGTCTACTGTATCTGACACATGAATAAAGTCGCGACTCTGGCTACCCTCACCATGTATTTCAGGGGCAATATTATGATGAATCCGCCAGGCGGTGATAGGAATAATACCTGCCAACAAACCTTTGTAGTTCTGTCGGGGACCATAGTTATTAAAGGGCCTCACAATAAAGGCATCGACATCAAACATATTCACATAACTTTCTACTGCTAAATCTGCAGCGGCTTTACCTGCAGCATAAGTGGTTGTTGGCGCTTTGGGGTGTGCTTCATCCATGGGCTCATAAACAGCAGTACCATAGACTTCAGAGGTAGAGAAGTGACATAGCGACCTAAATTTACCCTTACGCTGAAACTCCAATAGGTTAATCACGCCAGAAACATTGGTAGTAAACGCATTAGCAGGATTGATAAATGAGTAATTTAACGCCTTAGTTGCAAGATTAAAAACCACATCAATATCGTGCTTGTCAAAAATATATTCAAGGCTATCTTTGTACTCGATATCTTCATTGTAAAAAATCGCGCCCTTCGCAACAGCAAATCGAATGTTATCTTCGGAGCCCAAAAATAGACTATCAACAATGATAACTTGCCGAGCATTATCGGCCATTAATCTATCTACTAGATGACTACCGATAAACCCAGCACCGCCGGTGACTAGTACTGTTTTTCCGACGTAAGATTCTCTAAGCATTTTCTATACTCTCCAATACTAATTGGCATATTCTTAGAGATTCGACGCCAGCATCAACATCCGGCAGCACTGCAGACTGATCACCATTGCACCTCGAAATAAAGGACTGCAACTCTACTAACAGAGCCTCCTGCGGCTTCACTTCAATCTGCTGTTTAAGAGAGGACACTATATAGGAATCGTCGACATCTGTAATTGAAGATTGCTTATGCACTTGTAGCTCTTTACGCACTAATTCAGCATCGATATAAGCATCAGCTGTAGTGACTTGGATGGAGCGCATCTTCTTTTCGGTCATGCGGCTTGCAATTGCTCGCGACAAAGAACCATTTTGATGCTTGAAAACTGCAGAGGCAAAGGCAACCAGGCCGTGCTCCTTATTACCATAGGCAATCACATTTTGGATCGGGCCATTAAGATAAAGCGCAAGATCAATATCATGGATCATTAAATCTACCACGACATCCACATCGGTAATTCGACTACTCAATCGGTTTGTCCTGAAAAAGTCAGCATTAATAACCTTAGTGGTTTTGAGAATATTTTTGAGCTCGACTACCACAGGGTTAAACCGCTCAATAAAGCCACACTGAACAAACATACCATTTTCATTGGCTAAGACTTTAATTTCTTGGGCCTGTGCATAGGTTTCTGCCAAGGGCTTCTCTATAAAGACATTGGTAACTTTACCCACGCAGAGTTTAAAATAATCAAAGTGAGTGCTTGTGGGCGTCACAATAATTACAGCGTCCACGTCCTGTAACGCCTCGTCAATATTAAGTGTATAAGGGACATCGTATTTTGCTGACAGTAGCTTTAGCTCAACTTCATTAAAATCAAATATATTTTTTACCACAACATCCTTTAGCATGCTTAGAATACGTAGATGATTCTTGCCCATTTGTCCGATGCCTAGTATCGACACTTTTAAACTCATTATCTGTCTCCAGAGTTAGTTAATTTTATTGCCCATCTCATCAATTTTTCCCATCACTCTCGCTGGGTTCCCAACAACTAAACTATAGGGTGGAACATCTTTGGTGACCACTGATCCCGCTGCAACCATAGAATATTCACCAATGACAATGCCACAAATAATGGTACAGTTTGCACCAAGACTAGCCCCCCTTTTAACGAGTGTCTTAGTGACTTTCCAATCAGTATTAAATGCTCTAGGTACCTTATCATTGGTAAATGTGGCATTTGGACCAATGAAAACATTTGACTCGATGGTCACCCCATCATAAACAGACACCGAATTTTGAACCTTGCATCCATCCCCAATAGTGACATTACAGTCGATATAAACGTCTTTTGAGAGAATACAGTTTTTGCCAACCTTTGCGTTCTCTCTAACCTGAACATTAATCCACACCATTGAACCGTCACCAATCTCAGCGTTCGAATCTATTGTGGAAGAAGGATGAATAAAAATATCTGGCATAGTTACTTTTCCTCACAAGCTGACTTAACGACTTCCACAACTGAGTTAAGCTCTGTTTCAGTGATATACGGAAAGACAGGTAAGTTGATAACCGTATTACAAATTTGTTGAGCATAACTACCACCCACATGGGCATGCATATAGCGATGTGAACATTCCTGATCCGACATGGCGCCTGGGTAAATATTACCAAATCCAATTTGGTGAGATTTTAAACTTATCTCTATATCCTGCTTCAATCTCTCATTATCTACAAGACCCACATGGCAGTATCCATTCGAAACATAATCTAGTGGGGCCTCAATCTGATTAATACCAATACCAGCGAGATGTTGTTTATAAAAACTCACAGCGTTAAGCCGAGACTCAATTCGACTTGGAAGGAATTCAACAGTTAAGTTAAGGTAAGCAGCCTGTAAAGAATCTAGACGAGAATTCCAACCAACCAATCCGTATCCATAGTGGGAAGTCCTTCCATGATTGGCCAGCTGCCTCACTCTCTTTGCTAACAGTTCATCATTGGTAAAAACAGCACCACCGTCGCCTGCAGCGCCCAATACTTTGGCAGGATAGAAAGAAGTCGTTGATATCAATGCTCCTTTGTAAATAGGCTCATTCTCATACTGCGTGCCAAAACATTGAGCACCATCCTCAACTAATAAAACATTATTTTCGGTACAGTAATCTCTTATTTTTTTTAAATTTACAGTTCCCCAGCCGTACAGGTGAGCAATAACAGCAGCCTTGGGTCGATACTTTTCAACAGCCTCAGTAAATGCGATGAAATCAATGCCACCGTCACTGAGATTGCTATCCACAGTAATTGGAGATGCACTAACATTAACAACAGCTTCAAACGTCGCCCAAAAAGTCATATTTGGAACTAGTACGAGATCATCTCGCCCTATGTCTAAAGCCCGCAGCGCAAGCTGAATTGCATCCGTACCATTAGCACATGAAATGGCAAACTTAGAATCAGTCAATCTGGACAATGTTTGCTCGAATTGTGCAACTTCTTCACCACCGATGAACGATGCTGTTGATGAGAGTTCAGCCACTTTCTGAGCCCAACACTGGAGAAACCCGTCTTCGAAGCGCTTTAAATCAATAAATGGTACTGCCATAATTAGCTAATCCTATTGGTCGTTTGTCGTAAAATCAGCTTGGAAGTCGCATTTAAATAATTGAGCCATCTAGCAAGATTGATTGATTGATATTGGCACTGATAATGACGCTTGTTTATCCTGTAGCGGATATTTCTTGGGTTCTATATGCAAGTTTAGGTCAAACTCACTATAAATACGGAACACATGCTTAAGGTTTACCTCAACAATCCAACTCTTAAGTTCGGTGAGATTTAATTACCCAAAACACCTTATTGGCATCCTTGCGATAGCCTGTCTAAGCGAACGATGAGATAATCTATCTACAATTGGGCAGCAAACGCAGAATCTGTCTGTTAAAATTATTACCCATGTTTCCCCTAAGTTACCGCTGTGTCTCCATGTGCTGGCGATACAGCAACTCAGCCATTTGAAATTGAACCTCGTTATCAATGTCAATGCCGGTCTCATCACTACACTCGAATAAGTATGCATTTAGCATTAGTGACTTGTCGTCTTTTTGGCAATAGTTGCTGACAGTGTAACAATAAAAACCTCCACTTATGAACCTATACTGGTCAACCGACTCACAGTCGATTAGCACCGTGGTACCCTTTAACCCAAGCACCATATCTTTAAGCGGTTGAAGTGGACGAGATACTGATACGACTGATTCAGCCTCGCACTTCCTGAGCATGTTAATCGCAGTTAGTATATCCTGATCATAGCGTAAGGGGGATGTAGGTTGCAGGACACACAATATAGTGTTGTGCTTCAAATTCTGATTGCCTTCTAATATAGGCAAAATCGTTTCCCTCGATGTCGTAGAATCCTGGGATAACCGCGCCGGTCTTTCTACCAAATTCACCTCAGACGGAAGCTCGAACTCTTGAGGGTTTAGGTCTGTTGATAGAAAAATTGATACCTCCAGCCCCTCACACCCAAGGAGTCTCTTAACCCTGGTTGCCTGAACAAGCGTAATATTTAGTAGGCTGGTATTTAAAAATGGCTTAACATTTTTCTGGGGTAGCCTCTTCGATCCTGCCCGCGCCAAAACTAAAATTAAAACATCAATCACAGCCGACTTTCCAATGCTTGTTCAATATCAATGCCCAAAGTCTTATAGACGCTCTCACATCTGCTAATGTCTATATTAATGCAAACAGAATTCTTGAGCGCCGTTAACGTGCGCAACACTGCTGCATCTTCTTTAACTTTAGGTTCTATATGTTCCCAGTAGTACGCACAGTGCCAACGGATCGCATCTGGGACATTTTTTGTACCCATACCGCTCCCATGTAAGACCTTGAGAATGCGCTTAACTTGATCACTTGATAGATTCACTAAAAACACATTATCTTGTTGGTGTATATGAGTACTCACCTCTGGACGAAGATACTTACTAACTATGCCTCCAGGCCTACAGAAGTTGTCAAATAGAGATTTTTGCTTACTGAGAATTATAGGCAATTTCTTTGCCTGCTCACCCAGCACTGCTGCTTGCATTTCCGTTATACGAAAATTAAAACCAGGGAACACAGCTGGGTCTAAATTCCTAGCCTTTACCGTTAATGCATGACCATGATCGCGGTACGAATCACTATACTTTTTAAACTTTATACTATTTGTAGCAAGGGCACCACCCTCACCACAAGTAATTGTCTTGCCAAAATCAAAACTATAAACGCAGATATCACAAAAAGCTGTTGGATCACGCCCATATATCGTCGATCCTAATGACTCACATCCATCTAGTATTAGCGGCACTTCTTTTGAGCGACAAATTTTTCTCATTTTTTTCAGGTCTGGAATATTCCCCAGCATAGACACGGGTATAACTGCACTTATATCATTATTTTCCTCTATCAGTTTTTCTAGCGCAATAGGACACATATTCAAAGTCTCATCTGATTCGCAGAAAATGATCTCACAACCAAGATCATGAATCACCTCGGCCACTGCAATAAAGTTGAACGCTTGAGTTATCACTTTTGTATTCGGTTGTACACCAACGGCTTTGCAAGCAATTTTTAAGGCCGCTGTTCCTGAACTGACCAACGAAACGTATTTGCAATTTAGCGTCGTACTTGCTAAATAATTTTCTGTCTCTTTTACCAGAAACACATGATTTCGTCTAACATCGAAACCATGTGCAAACAGGACGCCTCCTTGCTCGTCAAAAATTTTATTGAGCGCATCACGTTCTTCCTTACCGACTAGATGATGGCCACTCATTTTAATCCGCCCTTACGCTTTTCAATCTGCTCATTAAGTCTTTTGTTGTAGAATTCTAACTTTTTTGGATCGTAGCGATCTTTTTTAGCTTTAACTTGAATGGTGAGAGCTGTCCGCGGAAAAGCACTTTCATTATTACCACTACCATGAATCATATTACTGTGATGTATTAAAAATTCGCCCTTCGACAAGTGATGGGTTATTTGATCATGTGATAATAATACTTTATCTAATAGCGATCTAACGACAGTTTGGCTACTGCCAGGGGCATTTGAATCTTCGTGGTTCAATGTGCCAAGCTTATGAGACTCTACCAAGTAACTTAACCCACCGTTTACTGGCCCTACTGAAGTATAGGCAATCCATACCGTTACGGCGTGCCCTTCCTCTAGACACCAATAAAAATTATCCTGATGCCACGGACTGGCTAGCCCAACATACGCAGGCTTGGCAAATAGTTCAGCTCCTCGTATCTCAACCTCTTTACCCAGTAGGTCACCAATTTTTTCGATTAAGCCGGATTTATAATAAAGCGCCATAAGCTCATCGCACTTATGAAGGGCATGAAATGAGTTGATTTCACCAGATGAATAATTTATGTCACGACCTTCAAGTTCAGTGCTGGTGACCAATTTTTCTATGTATGCTTTAGAAATGGCAAACGCTTCGTCGATATCGAGATTAAAATCTGTCAATGACCCCTTAATATAACCTTTTTTCTCAAACGATGACCGTTCCACTTTATCTTCCCTTTAGTTAGATTGATTAAATGCTCAATAATATTAACAAAATCCTACGGTAATCTCCCCATTAATAACCTAGGTTAAAACTAGGGATTTAGGCAGCTGCCAACTTCATCATTGGTGTAAAGCCGTTTAACACCATATTTGTACGCTCGTTATTGTAGATCCATAGCCATTGAGTTGCACGATTTTGAACATCTTCAATGCTATCGAACAAGTAATGACTCAACCAGCCATACCTTACCGCTCTGTTGTAACGCTCAACGGAGGCGTTTTGTTGAGGGTTACCCGGTTGGGTAAACATGAGCTCAATACCTTTATTTATAACTCAGGTGGCCAGTAAACTACTGATGTATTCTGGACCATTATCACAGCGTATCCGCTTGGCTTGGGCACGCCATTCAATGATTTTATCTAACGCCCTAACGACTCTGCTAGCAGGTAAAGAAAAGTCCACTTCAATGGCCAGGACTTCCCTATTAAAGTCGTAAATCATCTTATATGGCCTGTAGCTTCTGCTATCAGCGAAAGGGTTATGCATAAAATCCGTCAACCAACATTGATTAATTGATGTTGGTACTGATCAAGCTTCTGGCTTTTCCCTTACCGGACGTTTCTTAGGTTTTATAAGCAAGTTCACTACTAGCTCACGATAAATACGATATACGCATTTATGGTCCCACTTGAATCCTTTGACGTTACGTAAGTACAGCTAGCACAGACCAAAGCCCCAGTTACGCTGTTTATGCCACAACCTAAGCAGCCAATCCTCTATGAGGCCATTTTCACTACAGAGCTTTGCCTGATAGCGATAACAGATCTGGTTTACGCCAAACGCTTGGCAAGCTAAGCGCATGCTTACGGCCTTGTTTAATACGGCTGCCAGAGCCATCTTTTCTCTGCGATGGCTTCGCCACTTTTTTGCCATAGCCTCCTGAATGATTTCAGACTTTAACCGCTCCTCGGCTTACATTTTTTTGTGGCGCCGATTTTCGTCTGATAATTCTTTCATTCCGGCCATTAATGCCGCATCCATATCGCCATACTTTGCTCGCTATTTCTAAAAGTAAGGACCGCTCATCCCATGTTTTCTACAGAGTTCGGGAATGGGCACTCTACTTTTAGCTTGCTTGATGATACCAGTATTTGACTATCAGAATAACGTAATTTTTTAATGTATATCTCCTTCGTAAAGTCTACGAGAAGATTCTACTTTTGACCTAGACGGATTCAACCGGTCACAGCAACAACATATTTAGCATATTATGATGGGTATGATATTTCAGCGCACATCTTAGCTGACTTCTCTAAGCCGTCGATATACTTTGGACCGGGAATGCTTCTATCAGGTGTAAAGAACTTCGTTATGACAACTGTACCTATAGAAACAAAGCTCCCCTAGAATTTCGAATAGCAAAAAAAACTATGCCCTTTCTCGCAGCAATTCGAAAGCCTCGGCAAATTGATACCCCGAAGCAGCTCCTCTTAGAGTAGCTAATGCTCTAATTGCCTCATAACTCCTTGGAAAAGGAAAATCGAAAACTTCTGTTTCAAACATACCCATAGCCTGACATTTACCATCAAGATAACCTTCTATATCAACAAATACATTGGGATTAAAAGTTTGGCTTCTATTTAGTCCAAATTCTGTCTCAGAAAGAGTCTCATAAGCAAGAACTCGTTTCACTGAAGGATAGCGAAACCACTTTGTACAGCTCGCAACTGCATCAAAAACCACTCGGTGGTCAGTGTGAACATCCGACGGATTTGGAACGAATACTTCTTCAGGAGAAAAATCTTTAAAAACACCTGAAATTGCAGCAACGAGGTCACCTATTGCCACCTCATCTAAGCGAGTACTCGGAAAATTAAGTTCAAACACTGAGTCAAACCCATAAAATTCTGCAACACTTCTAATTTCTTCTGACCTTTTCTCGACTTTGGCTTTACTCCAGCCTTTACTAGTAGAGAGACTCGTAACGATTAGCCAACCTATATTTCCACCCTCTGCTTTACGTCGAAGAAGGGTACCGCCGGCACCTAACGTCTCATCATCAGGATGAGGTGCAACAACGATTGTTTTCACAAATAATCTCCTATATTCAAATCACTAGAACCATCAAAATTCGGTATACATATTGCGTCATCACCACATTTGACTATTGGCCCACGTTTAGACAAACCTATCACTTTACCCGGTTCAATATTGTTAGATCTGTTCTCAACAATAAATGTTGACCACACTTTTATTTGTTTTTTATTATAAAAAAAGTGCGCTCCCACATAGGGTAATGCAAGAGCTCTAACTAAGTTATATATCGAGTTTGCAGACATACGCCAGTCGATAGCCCCATCAAGCGATCCCCTTTTACGCCAACTATTTGAAACCGATTTATCCTGTTTAATTCTCAGACACCTGCCATCATTGAGTTGTGGTAAAAGTTCCTCAATTTGCTTTAATGCAGCTACGGTTACTTTAGAATAAAGAGACGCTGCGTCATCTTGCTTAGTAATCGTGATTTCTTTTTGAGATATTATATCTCCATCATCAGCTTTTTCGGTCATTACAAAGAAAGTAGACGCAGTTTTATTTAGACCCAGGGCCAACGCCCAAATCAGCGGGTGCCGTCCTCTATTAGACGGCAACGCAGCAGGATGAAATCCTATCACGCCTTTTGGAGCCAACGATAATAGTTCTTTCTTCAGGAGTCTTGACCAGCCAAAGCAGAATATAACGTCCGGCCTCTGTTCTTTGATCCAGTCAACACTCTTTACAGAATTAATATCCTCTGAATAATGAGTTTGAATTTGATGTATGGCGCCAAAATCACTCAAATCAATATGGTCAGAGTTAAACTTAGACTCTCTTAAAGTACATATTCCAACAACGTTTGCATTAAGCTCCATCAATCGTTCCAATGAGTGGAGAGAAAAGCGAACGGTTCCTATAAAGACTATACGCATGGCTTAGCCAAGTCATAAAAACGTTTTTTTAGAACTCCATCCAAAGGTGTGGACTTGATTTTTGATACAATAGCGGCGCTCGCACCACCAGAACCATAGGGGCTTATAACGCTGGGTAGCGCCGACTTAAAAGTGTCAGAGTAAAGCTTTTCTAAAGCACGAGTAATGCTACGGCTGGTTGGATCACAATTAATAACACTGCTAGCCTGTAAACGACCTCTCTGACGATCTCCTATATTAATCGTTCCTTTTCTAAAGCTCGGGACCTCTAACAAGCCACTCGAGGAATTGCCAACTACACCGTCGACTTGAGCTATACACGACAAATACCGTAACTGTCCCAGTGAAGTGAATGACTGTGCATTAGCATTTTGTGCAACAAATTCATCTACCATCTTGATTAGGCCTCGACCATCAGTATCAGCGTTAGGTAAAGTGAAAATTAGCTGAGTATTTTCTAACGCATCTAAGCTTGTAAGAAGTTCTCTCATCTGACTTTCAGCCGTTTCAAATTCTAAAGTAACAGGGTGAAAAGTAACCATTAAACTCTTTGGACCAAACCTAAAATTAAGCGATAGCTCTAGTGATCTTCGATCTAGCAGCTGTAACTGATTAATATTATCTATGCCAAGACCGCCTACCGTAAATACCGTGTTTGGCTGCTCTCCTAACTGTATTACTCGATCTCGATATTGCTCAGCTGCGACAAAATGCAAGTGAGACATTTTTGTTATAGAGTGCCTTATTGCTTCATCAATGAGACCTTCAGTGGCTTCCCCGCCATGCAAGTGGGCAACCGGGATACGAAACACCAAAGCAGCGGATACTGCAGAAAATATTTCAAACCGATCTCCCAATACTACTACTAAATCTGGCTGTAACTGCTGCAATGCATCTGCGAATCCTATCAAGCTTAAGCCCATGGACTTAGCAATCCCACTTGAGGTATCCGAACTGACGAGCATTTCAACTTTGCGGTCAATGTAAAATCCGTCTTGCTCTATAGTCTTATAAGTAAGTCCGTATTCTGGTGACAAATGCATGCCAGTAGCGATAATTTGAAGCGTTAGGTCAGCATCATCCTTAATTCCTTGCATGACCCATCGCAATAATCCATATTCCGCCCTAGTACCGGTAATTACACAAATTCTTTGACTCATAATTTAATCAGCTCATCTAACAGAAAATGCCTGTCTACTTTTTTACGTATCACTTTAGACCAAAACAAGGCCAAAAAATCAACACTAGGTCGCTTGGTGGTGTCATTATTGTCGCAAAAATTTTTTCCTCAAATAATTCCTTGCTCCAACCTGGCTTATTTACATCCAGATTATTTGAGTAGGCAATAACAGTACCAAATCTTTCGAAGTCGCTGCATGTATTCAATGAGAGTAATTGAATCGTCATCTACCCTAAGACCAAATCATATGCTGAAGGTAATATATTATAGCTCTACTAACTCGTCTATGCTGAAGTCTCGAGTGGCCTGTTTACCAATCACGCTGTCCCAAAGCATTGGCGACAGGCCAGACCCAGGTCTCTTTGCCACTATATTACTATTCTTAAAAGTTTCACCTTTCTTAATCGCAATTTTTGTAACTATTGACTTGCGTATGACTGAAAGATTTTCGAACTCACTTCTTGTAAGCTTCTTAATTCCATCTCCCACAGCTAATTCAATATTACGTATCGCCACCACCATAGATTTTAACTCGTCGGCCTCTAAACTTGCGATATGATCTGGACCGGGGAGACTCCTATCAAGCGTAAAGTGCTTTTCTATGACCACTGCACCTAAAGCGACTGCTGCAATCGGGACTTCAATCCCCATGGTATGATCCGAATAGCCAGTCTTTAGTCCGAAAGTTGACCTTAGAGTTGATATTGCCTTTAAATTCACTTCCACCATAGGTGCTGGGTACTCTGTCGTACAGTGCAGTACTATTAAGTCTTTTCGATCAGTTCCTGCCTCTTCTAACACATTAATCGCAGCCTCAATATCACCTAAAGTAGACATCCCTGTTGAAAGGATGATCGGAAGCCTCAGACCACCAATATAGCGTAGATAAGGAAGATTTGTAATTTCCCCAGACGGAATCTTAAATAATTTTTGGCCCAAACTAACCAGCAGATCAACACTTTCGATATCAAATCCAGTGGAAAAGAAACCTATACCGTGTCGCCCACATTCGTCGATGAGTTCCTGATGCATATCCAAGGTCAGTTCTAATTTCTGAAGCATCTCATACTGCGATTCGTCGATGACAGAATTACGTTTTTGGTAGCTTGCCTGAACTGCTGTCGGAGTAACTAATCGTTTCGCCCGAAAAGTTTGAAACTTAACTAGGTCGGCACCTGCTTCTGCTGCAGCGTGGATTAGCTTTTTTGCTATTTCCATATCGCCATTATGATTAACCCCTGCTTCAGCAATAATCAGCACTCTATCATTCACGTTATTTTCTCCCTATGTAAACAGACAGTGGTGTCAAATCAAATCTAAGACAAAGCCCCATACCTATAGTACAACCATCCCCTACTATTATCCCTTGTTTGATGGAAGCCCCACTTCCTACGAATGAACCATCACCAATTTGCACATGACCATTTAGAATAGCACCAGTTGAAATATGGCAATGGTTACCCACGGTCACGTCATGCTCAACAAGTGCGTTACTGTTAATAATGCAGTTTGCACCCACTACTGCTCCTGCGTTTACAATAGCACCATGCATAACAATCGTACCAGGCCCCAATCGCGCATGACTTGATACATATGCTAATGGAGATATAATCACTGGAAGAGTAAAACCGATGCTACATAACAATTCATAGATCCTTTGGCGCGCCAAAGGTTTGCCAATTTGCCCCACAGTGATAATGGCGTGATTACTTCGCCTAAACAGGCTCAATAGGTCATCATCAGTCCCGATAACTTTATAACCCAAAACACTTGAATGCAATTCATCGAGCGTTCCAACTAGACCGAGCATATTAAATGCACCCAGCTTTTCAATAACATCGATACACGAGCGAGCATGTCCTCCTGCACCAACCAAAACTATCTTAGGCTTATCCGATCTCATAAAGTACAAGGATTGCTAGGAATATTTATAAGTCGCTCTACTAGCGACTCTGAAACTGGCAATTTAGCTCGGGGCATCTCACTATATATAGGCATTCTATGCATCAAATCCCATGCAGGTCGAGTTGCCAGTCCAACATTATTAGTCGCCTCAAGTATCTCATCCCTAAGGTGTTTGATGGACACATCAAGCTTGATAGTTTGTAACCAGTAATTACTTCGACAACCTGTTGGTTCATGCACCAGCTCTACGTAAGGAATTGTAGAGAATTTTTCCTTGTAGCGATCAAAAAGATTTCTCTTATTTAAAAGAAAATGCGGCAGTTGTTCTAGCTGCGCACAACCAAGGGCCGCATTAATATTTGGCATCCTATAGTTAAATCCAACTTCGTTATGTGAAATCTGCCAGCGATGAGGTAGCTTTGCAGTCGTACTTAGATGCTTCGCTCTAGCTCCAAGTTCCAAGTTATTTGTAATGATAGCCCCACCACCGCCCGTAGTGATCGTTTTATTCCCATTAAAGCTTAGTGTGCCAAGCAAGCCGAAGTTTCCTGTGTGAACACCACCTACCTCGCTACCCAGCGACTCAGCCGCATCCTCAACTATTGCTATATTAAAATCCCTCGATATCCTTAGCAGCCCCTCTATATCTAGCGGATGACCGAATGTGTGCATTGGGATCATCGCCCTTATGATTCGCCCTGTGGATTTATTTGCACAGTGGCCGTTTTTCATTTCTGTAGATTCATCAAGGTAATTACGTAAAGCTGTTGGATCCATACCCAGTGACGAATCTTCACTGTCTACAAAGTGCGGGATAGCATGGCAATACGATACCGCATTAGCCGTTGCTATAAATGTCAATGCGGGCACAAGAACTTCATCATTGGCTTGAACACCAACAAGTATTAACGAGAGATGCAGAGCCGCTGTGCCATTCATGACAGCAACAGCACATTTGGCACCAGTTATATTTTGTAATTGCGACTCAAATTCGTTGACGAACTTACCTACTGAAGAAACAAAGGTAGAATCAATGCATTCTTTCAGATACACAACCTCGTTACCCTGAAACTGAGGTTCATGAAGGGACGTCGGTCCCGTAACAAGGGTGGATCGAATTGCCTCAACAATCTGCTCCGTGATTTTATCTACCATTTTTGAAAAAATTCTCTATTATTAATGGGTCTGAGTATGTAGGCAATGACAATATGCAGCCCCTTCGATACCAACGATCAGTTGTATAATACCACGCAATAGCTTGCTTTTTTTGAGAGTACTGAGTTCTCTGAAGCCAGAAACACCTCTATTCCAGCTCATAAGTCGTGGCTGTAAAAAGGGGACTTACAAAGGTAATCTTGAATTATGTCGTTGCTGGGAATATGCTACCGAACAATCTTTTCAGCGACTATGAGTTTCTCAAAATCTCCCCCAAAAACAGTTATTTTGAATCAAAAGTTACACACCGTCCATTATACCAGAAATTAATATCGCTACATCTAGACTACACAAACGTTTAAGACGACCGATATCGCTTCAGTTTAACGACCTAGACGACGGTAGAAAAGAATAACTGGACTTGGCGCGATCTAAACTAGTACTAATTCTTATCCGCTCTACTTGGTACCAAAAATTGTTACTGAGGTTAATCGAGCCAAAGCCTTGCTAAGAAGTAAGTCTAAGGGTTTTGTCCAAGCGTAGTCAATCACTGGAGTAAACCCGAATATATTAGCAATCTTGATTACAATAAATTGGAAGTTGTACTTCGTCTGTGCTTTTAGACCAATAGATGCCATATGATCGAGATGCCATGCTACCTTCATGTAGTTAGTATCAGTTTTCAAATAGTTTAAACGTTCCAAATAGTAGCTGTTATTACCTAGATATTTTGGTTTAAATGCCTTCAAGAGAAGGAGTGAAAGACGTTGAGACGTCACTCGGTGTATTAAAGGTACATTCAAATGAGGTTCAATTACAACATCTAAGGAAGGAAAACAATGCACCTGGTCGCAACCCTTTTTAAGTATTCTAGTAATTTCACCGTAAAACTTACCAAGGTCAGAAACATGTTCAACAACCTGATTAGATATTACTAAGTCAAAATAATTGTCCTCCCATGGCAGCGCATATTCGTTAAGGTCGAGGCTATATATCCTGCTTCGAAGATCAGTTTCAATCAATACCTTATCGCCTTTGCACATTAAATCAAACTTCTCAGATGGGTAGAACATTTCCAGATCGTATCCATACAATTCAAAGTCACCCTGGTAATACTTAGGCAGGTGTTCGTGTAGTGTCTTTAGTAAAGATAGGTTCCCACATCCTGCATCCAATATCCTTACCTTTTTCTTTCCGCGAATGGACACTAACACCATGTTCAGAAGATGATTATGTACAGCTATCATGTCGAGCCTACATTTCTTTTCATATTGATTCACCTTTATAGTATAGATTTTTTAAATTCTTGAAAAAAATTGCAGATTAACAATCTCTAACCCATAGTTTTTGCATTAGCCTATAAGCCCCATCAGCAAGATTTTCACAAACTAGGTGTTTCGCTTCCATCTTCTAACATACTGGATTATCTCTGCGTTCAAGACCTAAGACTAATACTTTATAGAGTTCCAAATGTGTTGAAATCACACTTGAGATATCAAATTTACTTTCCGCCAGCCGTCGCCCACCCTCTCCAAGTTCAGCACAAAGAGATCGAGACTCAAGTAGCTTTTTGAACGCCTCCGCAAGTGCTTTGACATCTCGCACAGGAACAAGAAGCCCTGTGACATTGGGAAGAATCGCATCCCTGCAACCCGGATGGTCCGTCGTAATAACCGCACGTCCTGAAGCTGCAGCCTCAACCAGTACCTTTGGCAAACCTTCCCCATAATATGATGGGAGGACCACGCAGAAAGCTCTTTCGAAAACCGATGGGATATCTTCTCTTTGACCCCATACTTCCACGACACCATGCTCGATCCAACCATCTAGCTCTACCTGAGAAATACTATTCGGATTTTCAAGGTCTAAACTTCCAACCACTACAAAACGTACACACCCCTTCAATCCTGCATTTTCTGATAGAAGTAAGGCTGCCGCCTCGACAAATTCTCTTACCCCCTTCTCTACCAAGAGTCTCGCCGCAAACACGATCACGGGCACACCTATAGGCAAGGGCAACGCTTTATGTTTACTTAGATCGACGCCTGATCCTGGCACCAAAGTAACGTCCTTTGAACTCACCCTCTTTAGTTTCGATATTTGATATAGATCTGAAGAATTCTGAACAATTACCTTGAAATTGGGATGTAGCATTACTGTATTGTACGCAAACATTATTGTTCTTCGCAACACAGCGGCTCTTGGCCCTTTGCTAACGAACGGAAGACCTAAACCAGGAAACGCAAAGAGTACCGAGGGCACTCTGAGAACTTTGGCTACCAGGCCACCAATAATAATGGGCTTAATTGTGATTAGGTGCACAATATCAGGTCTTACGTTACCTATGACTTTAAGTAGTCCATAAAAAGTACCAACGCTTCCGAGGATACTTTTTGATCCTCGACTAAACTCTATGGGATGCACGTGGAAGCCGTATGATTTGAGCTCCTCTTCCCGATCCGTCAGTTTTGTCGCAATGTGAACCTCATATCCTTCTTCTTTGGCCTTCAGCGCAATTTGTAACCGATGAGAAATAAAAAACCAATCAACGTTTATAATAAACATCAGTTTCAATTTTTTCAATCAGGACTCCTAATTTAATTGGTGAGCACATTTCTCACTGGTATATCAGTCTTTTCTCAGCACAACATCAAAGCCAGTAACCAACAAGTCATCATCAGAAAGATCTTGAAAAATTTCATTTAGCCACTTTCTATCTATTGGAAGGATAAGTCGACTTCGCACGACTGTGTCAACTACACAAAAGTTTAAATCAGAAAATATTTTTAAAATTTGACTATATTGAAGACGGTTCGTATAGAACCCTGATTCTGAGAAAAATTTTGACTCCCACACAGCCTCACTAAATCGCAGGTGATTGATAGAACCACCTAGGTGGTCTCTAAGGTCTACCCTATGGGAAGCATATGAGCCAGGTTTCATCACACGGTAACACTCAACAAACATATTTTTAAACTGACTAAGAGGAATATGTTCCAAAACAGCATGAGAATATATTCCGTCAATCGATTCGCTCTCAATCGACTTAAGGCTTGCAAGACCATTAGTAAAGTATCTGCCACCACAAACCTTAAGGATATCCGTTCGTGAACGGCTATTTTGAAGATCGACACTGCCACCTTCTATCTCGCTAAGTGAATCAGCTAGCTTAAAGTAGTTATTCACATCTTCAGAGGCAAAATCACCAGAGTCAACCATCGTAACCACAGCACCATAAGAAGCACCAATTACGGCTGAAGCAATGCTGTCTCCGGGGCCTAATTCTAATAAATGTTGTCCGTCCAATTGATTTGAATTAAGCTTTAGTGCCTTCATATGACTACTGAACACATCTAATGCATAGTTACCATTTTCCATAGTGCCGTGTAAAAACATACCCGCCCTGCGCCATGTGCCATAACCTATAGGTAACCTAGACAACACCACTTTTATAATGATTTTGATATACCACGGTATCTGCTTCTTGAAACTCATGTTCTTCCTTTAATAAACATTACGCTTTACTCATCTCTATTCACTATTTCTGCGTCGAGCATCATATCAACCAGAATAGAGCACACATAAAAATAAAAAATAGAATCATAGATCGAAATTAAGCTACTACAATCGAATGGGTTTGTATTAAACCTTTCTCAGCACGTCTTATATGCCATTTTAAAAAGCATAAAGTTATCCAAATCTGTAAAGCATTATTTTTAGTCCCAGCCAAATGCTGGTCCCACAACTGACGCACCAGAACATAGTCCAACCCTAAAGGTCGTCCAAACTCGACCTCGACAAGCAAACTTGTAGCCCAGCAGCGCAGTGGACCCCTGAGCCATTCAGCAATCGGCAAATTAAATCCTTGTTTCTTCCTATCGACGATAGACGCTGGTATCCTATTTCTTAGGAGCTCACGCAGGATCAATTTGCCTTCTCCACCTCCCACTTTTTCACTGATGGGCAAACTCCAGGCAAATTCTACTACCCTTTTATCTAAAAATGGTGCTCTAGTCTCCAGGGAACTAGACATTCCCGCACGATCTACTTTGACCAATACGTTAGAAGGCAAGTATTGTAGAGAATCTAAATACATCATAAACTCAGTTTGATCTAAACCCAAGTGGGGTCGATCTTCATGAATCGTATTAGCAGTGCTGTCGTGCATGTGATTTGCAAGCATTAGCCTTTCATTACCTTGATCCGCTATGCGCGAGAAGAGCATATTTACATCTTGGTAGGACAATAACTTTGCTATTCGATTAACTTTATGCGTCATGTCCATATTTATTCGATCATAAAACTTGGCTGGAACTTTTAGCAATCCACTAGAGACCATCTGCCGCCAACAGTACGGCAGGTAATAGAGTCGTTCCAGATTTTTCGCATTAACGTGGCGACTATATCCACCAAAAATCTCATCGCCACCATCTCCAGTCAGGGCCACTGTAACCTGCGACCTTGCTTTTCTTGCCAATATGATCATTGGTATTTGGGATGGGTCAGAAAATGGTTCATCATAAAACTCATCATCAGCCATAATTACTTTTAGTGCATCTTCTCCTGTAACATCAATTTTTGTATGATCGGTGCTGAGGTGATCCGCAATTACTTGGGCATGCTCATGTTCGTCATAACCTTTTTCTTTAAAGCTAACTGAAAATGTCTTAATGCTTTGCGATGACATCATCTGCATGTACATAGTTACTAACGAAGAGTCGATGCCTCCAGACAAAAATGAACCAACTGGAACGTCTGACAACATCTGTTCAGAAACAACACTCTGCATTACCTGATCCAATTGTTTTAGATGATCAGCCTTTGAAATCGACCTGTCTAAAGCTCTTGATTGGATAACGTCATCTAAACTCCAATACACGGTCTTCTTTACAACCCAATTTTCTTCGTTCTCTTTGCCAGAACAGTCAATGGATAATATTGATCCTGGTGGCACCTGAAAACAATCTTCTAGGATAGTTTTTCCTCCAGAAATATAACCTCGCTGAAAATAACCTCGCAATGAGTCCGAATTAATAGCTGATGTGCGACCTTTCCACAACTCAAGTGCGCGTAGTTCGGAAGTAAAAGAGAAATCTATACCATTATTACAATAGTATAGTGGCTTTTCACCCAACCTGTCTCTTGCAAGGTAAAGTAGTTCGTCCTTACGGTCATAAAGAGCCAAAGAAAACATTCCACGAGATTTCTTGAGTGTTTCCTCAATACCCATTACTTCACAAGCTACTAAAAGTGACTCTGTATCGGACGACCCCCTCCATGTGCTTTTCCAACCATGGTTACGCTGGACAAGATTGCGCAACTCCATATGATTATATATCTCACCATTGTAAGAAATAACAAAGCGACCTGAAGTTGAAAGCATAGGCTGACTGCCGGTCAGTGAAAGATCAACTATCGCCAATCGCCGATGGCATAGTGTAAGAGTATCGTTATCATTCGTCCATGATCCATATGAGTCTGGCCCACGATGAACCAAAGTCTCGCTCATTGAAACTATTGAACGGTGTTGAGATGCTGTAAAAGGAAGTTTCGATACTACACCAGCAATTCCGCACATTTTTTTAAACTCGTATTTTTGACCAAATCATGCTTATCGCAGATCGATGCTAGGGCTATAATATGTTTCCACATGGTTGCTTGAGCCATTTGAATAATTTTGGGTTCTTGTAGTGGCACCAAGACTTTTTAGTCTACATGAAGCGTAAGTTAACTCCACGATTCATTGGGATAATGAGTCTTGGTTAGCTCAGAAGACCAAAATAACTACTTCACTCGAATTCGGATAACCTCTGCAGAGAGATTGTCTATGACACACAAATCCGCCGAACCTATGGCCGCTAATACACGCTTAGCGGTAAAGTGAATCGGTTCATTTAGCTTCCACGATTTGTCAGTCACTATCTTTGCGTCATACTTAACTCTGAACTTATAAACAAAACTGGCTAATTTAAACCATGGACCCAGCAATTTATTTTTCAGAAATTGACTACTAGGGCTATTTAGATTCCTTTTATCAAAGTCTACGACTAACTTCTTGTAGGCCCCTACGGTGTCAAGATCTAAATCCTGAGGAATCAGCTTAGCTGACTGACCATTGTAGCTATTTGGTCCCTGTTTTAGACTATTCTCATCAGATAATATTTCTTGTACGGCAGACATAAGCCCCTCAACTGTCTCTTCAATTCTTACCAGGGAATTTGGAACGACACCTTTCAAATAATCTGCATAGCCTCCAGGGTCCTTCGGGAGAAAGGAAATAGCCGGCTTTCCAGCTTGAAGTGATTCTAAAAGTGTCGTACAAGTAGACCCGATAACTAATTTGCTCATTGAGATCCATGGCGCAATGGAATATTTCCTAACCACAACTATATTAGGCAGATCTTGGAATACGAATTTCAAAAACTCCTCATCATCAGATGGATGAGGCCTCAACACCACCTTCCATGAGGGATGCTCAACTGATATTCGACGCACGAATTCACAAAAAGCATAAAACGTGAATCTAACTTGCTCTGACCACTTGTAATAGTGGTCAGTAAACGCCTTATCAGATCCTTCAGCGTTATATTCAATTTCAAGTAGATCACGATATCGACTTGGATAAGACCTAAAAGCCTGACAAAAGACGCTGGAGAACAGGATGTAGCCACCATGTGTCTTAGCAATTTCGTTCATTTCTTCTGCGTAAAGATGCCCTATCAATGGAGGCCTTAATGCTGCGAGTCTAATATTACCAGCCAACATTACTTTCCCTACACAATAACGCGCCCGGTTAATATAGAAATCATATTCCTCTGAAGTCGAGCACATAATCGCATCAAAGCTCAGCAAGGTTGCGACATCATTCCTCGATACAAATGGGGATTCAAAGGTAACTAACGATTCTTCATCTTGAAGAACGAGTATATTCCCCAATTTTTTTAGTCGATTTACTCTTTGTTTTAGATAAATAGGGGTGCTTTTCATCAAAACCAAGCCTGGTCCGCAGATCCCCGACTCAAGAGCTTTCATCAAATAAGTCTGATTACCAATGAATATTTCATCGATCTGGTTATCCGCATCAAGCAGTAGCTGCATTCCCAGATATAGCTTCTCTCTAAATTCACGGTCAAAATTTTCGACTAATATATAAAAAATCATGTCTATTGTTTTAACCCAATGATAAAACGAGAGTGGTTTGCAAAGCCAAGCTGGTCCAGTACATCTTGGGCTACGTCCAAGTTCTCCGCTATATAACCGCCGTCATCATTAATGACCGAATTATCACGCATTGCTGAAAAAATATCTGGATAATCTAAACCTCGGGTCACATGGCTAATCAATTCAAGATTTTCTATTTCCAATGCCCTCCGAAAAGATGTATCGTTAAAATAGTGAAGATGGTGCGGCGGACATATAAGATTATTGTCATCGACATTTGCTAGAAATGCTAGTGACGACCGATTAGGCGTATAGATAAGAGCTACACCATTAGGCTTTAGCAACCTCCTCACTTCACGCAGGAAAAGTAATGGATCAGGAACATGTTCGATTACGTCGAAGGCTGTAATGAAGTCAAACTTTATGGACAGTTCATCGGTCGCTTTACATACTTGGAAAGTATAATTTTGAGAAAGAAAGGCTCTCAGTGAATCACTATACTCAACACCCTTTGCGTCGAAGGACTCACACGCATACTCTAAAAACCAACCTGTACCACAACCGATATCCAGAAGTGTAGGTGCGTTTGCTCGTGTAAACGCCTCAGGTTTTGCCGCGCGTAATATTTCCACTCTCTCTTTACCGAAGCGACTAATTCGGTATTCTCTTGACTCATCATATGCTGATTTACTATTATTAAGATAGCTTTCATCACTATAGAGGTCGTTAAAATCATTAGGGTGAAGACCTGAGTACGCCAGATCACACTCACTACAACAAAAAATATCGATGCCAAATTTAGAACATTCTAACCGCCTTTGTTTACTGCGACACACAGGACAGGCTGATATAGGCCTGTAACCACCTAGACGCCTAACATTATCTGCATCCTTCTCGTGCTTTTTAAATGCTGAATTAGAAAACCCCGTCGGCCTCATTATATTCATGTTTATCATCTACAGTGCCCTTTAATTATATAATATTTAAAATACACAGCCATTCTCAAAATTACGAAATGATTTAGTCCGGCTCTATATTAATTCTAAAAGTTTGTTTAGCTAGGTCTGGTGGGAACAGTTGCTTGGCTACGGCCTGTTACGTTTAATTTAAACATCTCTAACGCTGATAAATCGCTCACAATTCTGAGGATTAGCATTCTGCGACAAATGGCATGAGACAGGAGTGTTATCGAGATCATCCCAAATTAGAAATTAACACCTATTTAAAGAGTAGTTGATAAAGAACTCTTCACAAATAATTAAGTTTAACTACTATCGCTCATTGTCAAGCCAATCATCTGCACAAATTATCTAAATACTAATTGAAAACCATAACCGAATAAACCGACCATAAGGTTTTAAGAATCATTATATTTTAATACTTAGCAGTATGGTGACTGCGCATTTACATCCTCTAATGCCTTAATATTACCTACGTCTGCCCAGTTTTCATGAATCAAGTAAGTCACTACCTTCCTTTTTTTATTTAGTGTCTCACTAATCAAATCAGGAAAATCATACGGCTGATCTTTTGGAATAAGTTCCGCCTGTTGAATATCTATACAGTATATCCCCGCTGCAATTTCTGCCGTTACAATAGGCTTTTCCTCTATCGACGTTACTAATCCATTCTTTTTTTTCAACACTCCAAATGGAATTTGCGTACCTACTTCACATGAAGCAACCGAGATGGCTGCTAGCGATACTTGGTGATGATTTAACAACGATCTGTAATTAATATTAGATACAGTATCAGCATTTACAACAATAACCTCTTTCGAGAGCTCAGATCGATTTACTAGGCCCAATGGCCCACATGTTCCCATAGGTAATGATTCGGATACGAATTTAATGCTTAAACTACTATTACCACCATAATTATTCAATATATAATCTCGAATCAAAGACCCCTTGTAATTAATAGAAATATAGAAGTTACAGAAGCCTTGGCTTACCATGGAATCAATGACAATCCCTATCATTTCGCGTCCCCATACCTTTAACAGTGGCTTCGGCAACTTCTCTGTTAGCGGAAGCATTCTATGACCCCGGCCACCAGCAAGAATAAATACTGAAGTAGCGACTTTATTGTATGAGTAATATCCCTTTGCGTGGTAAAAGCCCATGCACTTCATATTCTCGTCTACCGATGGAATTAGAGATACGTCGTGCTTCTCGAGCGCTTCAAGACTTTTTTTGGTCGAGGAACTTTCAGCCATCGTAATCGGATTTCGATTCATAAGATCACTAGCCATACTCGCGATCATCGGGAGCTTTACAAGTGCCTCACGCATTTCTTTAGCGGAAATTACTCCTAATAAAATACCTGAACTATTGCAAACCAGTAGCGTATCCGAACTAACTGAATCAAATACGCCTACCAAGTCAACGATTGGTAATTCAGGGCTGACAACAATATTACTCAACTTCATTTAGATAGGATCCTAATAAATTTAAATAAATTCTTCGATTAGTCCTAAAGCAGGCTCCAAAAGAAACCTTTTCTAAAACATACTTCTAAATTGCCACAATGATGTTGCCTAATTTGTAATTACCACTTTGTTGCGAGATGCGTGTCCGAAAAATGGAACGAAAAATTGGCAAATATGTGTCTTTTTTATCTTCCACGTTTCAATTTTTTTAGATCAAATATCCAACTATATACTATTAAAAAGTGAAAAAAGCCGACCATTGCAAATTGTCTTGGGCCAACTATATCGACACTCCAATGTAAAAAATAATAAGGTAAAAAGCCTGTAATCCAAAGTAATAGAAGCGTTACAAAATGACGCTGAATACTTCTAATTGATTTAAAATTCAGTAAAAGCAGTAACGAGGCTGCCAACGTAAACATATACCAAGCAGGGTTTAGACCAGAGTCTACATACTCAAACACCATATTCCATGGGAGGGGTCCCAAAAACCACTTCGCCGAAAGAAAAATAATTGACAAATCAACTTTGGCATTCGTGATTATAAAACCAACCAAAGTATCAAAAAAACCCTTTTGAATGAACAACATTATAGAACCAAATATGGCCATACTAAATGTTATCAATTTCCACCTAAGCTTAACTAGGGAAATAATTTTTAAATCCAAAAAATAGAATAATGAGAGAGAAATAGCTACTAGTGAAGCAGCTACTCTTGTGAACATTAATTGCTGGAACACTAAAGCGATCAGAAAAATCATCATCAAAGATGGCTTTCGAATAAGCGCTTTTGATAGGGCACAAAATATTAAAATCATATTCACGATATAATCGTCACGCATGTAGGTCCAACTTAGGATCAGGAGCGGCCAGTAAAGTAGGTAGCAAATCATCACGCTACATCTATACTCAAGAGGCTTGTGATCGTAAAGAAAGTTCAAAGACAACAGCGCTAATGCTAATGTGCCGAATTTCACAATAAGTACGTTTTCATAGCTTGCCCCCATCAGCAGATGGAGTAAACCAACCACGCTGGGGAAACCTAGTGCGGACCAAGAGGCCTCTCCATTCATTAAAAAGGTGATGTATTCGCTACTAATCCCAGATTCTGGCAAAAGCAGACTCGCTCTTTGCCACTGGAGCTCATCGTGACCATAGCTCCATATATTAAACTCCAAACCTTCTGTTGAGATGATCACAAATGAGATAAATAATCTAGCTAGGTAGACAACGAGCACGATCCCAAAAAGAGCATTTCCTCTGCTAATCAATGGGCTCTCGGTATTCAGAACGTCACCTAACTCTGCCAGTTTCAAATTATACACTCACTTAAAAAAAAATTAAAACCATTTTTTTCAGACCAAATTTTTTATAGAATTCAATTCCACTCTCTGAGCCTATTTATTGATTTTCTAATTAGGGCATAGTGTACAGGCAGAAAGATGTTAACTAGCAGTCGCCCGCGCGCTAGGCCAAATGACTTCAATTTAGAAAAGAAAAATGAATTTCTTTCTATTTGTGTATAACCAACTTGTCCTCGAATTATTGATTTGTACGAACTAAACTCCAGCTGCAACCATAACCTGTGGCAAGTTGTATCATCATACTCCCCTTTATGTAGCCCATTGGTGTCAAATATAAAGGCATGACCAAAGTCGATTGACATTGTTTTAGATTTTGCAATATTGTTTTCAATTATCTCTTGAGGAATTCGCTTACCTTTAAGCCTATAAACATCCATAAAGTTGTGCCGAAATAGGTTTGATTGCAGTATATACCGTGTTGGTGCGCGCACATTTCCAGTTTCATCAAGTGGAATAAAAAACTTTAGTCTATGCCCTACAGAATCATGATGCCAAACGCCTGACGTATTTTTCTCACCCAGGCTATAGTTGCAGTACATTGCTGAAAGCGCCATAGAATCAAACCTAGCCCCATCACCTAGATAATTAGTAATATCCAAAACTAACTGCTGATCAAGAATTTCAGCTAGACCCGGGAATTTCTGAGATACGCTCCCAAGGTGCATGGCTACATTAGGTGATTTTTCGATCTCTCTAACCAGCTCAACTTGACTAAAGAAGGCCTTTCGAACTTTTTTTAGAGTGTCCATCAAAGCTTCATTCTGACTTAGATCTAAATGTAAAACCCCGCCAGCTTCTGCTATCCGACCGCCTTTGGGGTACATAAAATCCACAAAGTTGATGTATTTTGACTGCAAGGATCTAAGCAAATTCATCTCTTCCTCCGCCTGATTTTAGGCGTACAACATTTTTAACTCTAGAAATCCATTTTTCATCATGAGTCACAATTATCCGACACACGCCCGTGAGTGTCTCTAACGTGTTCCAAACTAATTTAGCGTTCGCCTCGTCTAGAGCGCTCGTTGGCTCATCCAAAATTAATATTTCTGGCGAACGATAAAGTGCTCTGGCTATTGCAATTCTTTGCACCTGACCGCCAGAAAAGCCACGCCCCTCGCTGTCAACTAACCGTTTAGAGAAACCGTTCTCATCAAGACCCGCTCGTATCATACAGCTTAAAACAGCTTCATCATCTCTATCTTGTATATCAACACCGTACGCAATATTGTCCGCTACGCTGCCTTCTATTAGTGAAGTATGCTGTCCTACGTACCCTATTATTCCTCTCCAGCGGGCATTATCAAGCGCGCAGGGAATAGAGTTTATAAAGATTTGTCCACTGCTGGGCGTCAACAAGCCAGTTATCAAATCGACGACAGTAGACTTACCACTTCCTGACGGGCCTACAAGAAGCACAAAATCCTTGGCGCAGATACTGAAGGATAGATTCTTCAACCCTAGATATGAACCCGGATATTCAAACGAAATATTCTCAAAAATTATTGACTCAAACTGCGTCTTTCTAAAATCCGGTAGTTTATCCGAACTACTTTCTGGGCAAGTTGCCGCATCCATTAACGACGCATGACCGCTATTGCGTGAAACTTCTTCAAGGTGCCGCTCGAAATCCATCACAACTTCGCTCGCTGGACCTAAGTACCTTAGTTCATTCATACAAAATGATAGACCACTAACTACAGGTATAGCTCTAATCGCTGCCACTGCAAAAACGCTAACCTTAGCTAATAATTCTGAGGAGGTTGTCACCCCAGAGTCTTGGAATATTACATAGGCTAAAGCTGAAATGACTGAGACTTCAAGAATAGGTCTCGGAACGATAGCTATAATTCGCCGAATCGCTTCGACTCTTTCTTTAGTAAAAATAGCCAACTCGTACTTTGAATAGAAAAATAATTCATTCCCATAAAGTCGTGTAGTTTTAAAATGTTTAAAGGTTTGCTCCAAGGCATTCATCTCCGAAACTCTCGAAGAGAATGAGTCTGCACTTAATCTACGCATAACATTTCTGAGGAATAATATAAATAATACGGTTGGGATCATCAATATCAGGAATCCCCAAAACATATCAGAGTCACCAAAAAGAAACACAAATGAGAATATCACTAACGCATTAGAAATTTCTTTAAAAAGCAAAGATAACGTTCGGACACCTGATATAGCGCGCGGCACCTCAATATCTAGAAGACGAATAACGAATGTGCTCTTCATATTCAGGTAGCTGTAGTACGGAATAGCTACTAACCGTAAATATAAATTTGTTGCATATTTAAGTCCTAGCCTTGCATAGTAGAGATTTTCTACCGCATTCTGAAAGACAGTTACTACAGCCTTGATCAGAAATATGATTGCCATAAAAACTGCAAGTCTATGTACATCTCCATAAAGATTAGATAGGGAAGGAAACGCACTAATAATAACACTTTCGCCTCCATCAGTCCCAACCATAGATGCGAAAAGTATTTGCAAACTGCCCAACGCCGCAAATTCAAAGAAAAACACAACAACAGATGCGATTGCGAGCACTACAACAGCAACTTTGTCTTTAATGTCAAATTGCGCTAAAAATCTAAACAAATTAAGCATATGGACTTTTTCTCAAAAGTTTACAAATTATAATATCAAATCACCTCTCAAATACGCAAAACTTCGACGTGTATATCGCTGTCAACTTAAAAGAAGATGTAACCGATTACGTTTGGCCACAAAAAGGTAGCGAAATAATAGAAAGAACAGTCTCTCTATGAAGCTTCCTCTACTAACTGTACTTAAATAACATATAGTTTTCTGTCTCTCCAATCTTTTTCATTCGGGACACGAAGAGCCCATCTGCTAGTTTGACCCATTCAGAGAAAATTACTTTATCCGCGAGCACTAGATTTGGCTTAGCTTCAGAAATCCAATCTGAATTAGTATTGAGTAGACCCGGCCATTTTGCAAAATACCGACTCATAAAGTCTGAATCCGCATTTCCACACTGCTCCTCTGTTGTTTTTGCTGCCTTCTCCATCGCTACCGCTGCCGTGCCTAAGCGGTAGGGTACGCAGTATAAAACCCTCTCATCACTAGCAAGTTCTGACCTGTCTAATAACCCAAAAACCTCGGAATTAGGATTTATTGGACCTTCACGATCAAATAACAGATGAATTAAAGGAATCAACGCCACCAATATCAGGTAGGTAATCATTCCGTCAGTAAATCCATATAAGTTAAGCACATACACAGCCACCAGAGGCATTGATAAATGCAAACTGAATGTTAAATAGCGCCAACCTTCACCTAAAACCGCGTTCACTCTAAGGGTGAAAAATACAGCCAGTAATAGCGAAACATCCAAAGCCAGCAAATTGATATCCAATGAATAATTTTCTAGATGCAGAAGAAAAACGAGAAAGAATGATGGCACATAGTCAAGCAGTTGTTTTGCAGTTGACATAAATATGCTCTTGAATATGTTCGAACCTAGGCGCACAAACTTATTCTTAGACATCGATCTCCGATAGTCGAAACAGTCAGACCTCTGTTTGAAATATGCTGAGGTATACTTCAGCTGCGCTAGTAATTTAGCACGAAATACTCCCGACAAGCATGCAACGAGTAGCGACGTGACAAGAACTAAAGGAAACATGACATCTCCAACAGTCAATGATGCTGGAAATAGCATGAACAAATAAATTTGACGACTAAATACGGAGGTATCCAAGAGTAAACAGGATACGACAAAGACCCCGGCGACCATCAAATAAGATTCCGGATTCCATAACTGGCTTTCAAAAACGATGATCAAATAGATCAAGTTTGCCAATAGTGCGCCAAAATATCTAGGCTGTATGGTAAAGAACTGCATTCTATACGCATCATTAACAAATACTTCAGGTGAAGCCAGAAGAATTATGGTCAACAATAGTAGGTATTCAACTCTATTGATACCCATTATGTAGCCGGCATAAAGCATCACAAGCCAGAGAATACAAAGGAGTGAGAAGTTCGGTAGCCAAGGTAAATTACGATGAATAGCAAGTGGAAAAATTCTTAGAAAGAAAAAATAAATACCTCCTTCCGTTACGGGTCTTCCAGACAAAAGTGCGCGCTGATCCTCTGCACCAAATTTGTTATTTAACCAAAATTGATGTAAAAATAAATAGGTAGAGCCATCACCAAATGGACCTTGCTTATAGTACATCAATATCCATGAACTAATTCTGCGATACAAAAGCATAGCAATTAGAATTAGAAAACATATTTTTAACATCAGAGATGTCCTAGTTTTTTGAGTCTTTTGACGGGTCAAATATATCTAATATTCTGACTCAGCAAATGACAATGCTGAAAATGCCAAAACCAAATATCAGTTATATAGTAAGTTAAAAATTACAGTCTATAGAAGTCAAAAATACGGTGGGAATTTCTTCCACACTTGCCCTTTAGACCTCAGCATGATGTTATAAAGTAAATACGCTCTGGAGCTTATCGCACTATATAAACTAACCGAAAGCTAATTTTTGTCATAGAAGTGCAATAAATGAATAATTATTAGGAAAAATGTATTAATGCATATGCTAAAGCCTTAAGTCAGCAATACCGACTGGCAAGATATTCTTAAGATCGTACACAACCCCATTTGGTCTTAGGAAGGCTGCAACATCTCGCTCATTCAACTCCAGAAACTGATCATGAGCAACGGCGAATATTACAGCATCATAGGACACACTGCCGAGGTCAGAAACTAGTTCTACCTGATAGAGTTTTTTTGCCTCAACTGGCACAGCCACAGGGTCATGGCAACTAACCGAAAAACCATAATCACGAAGCCCAATCATGATGTCAATGATTTTTGTATTGCGCAAATCTGGACAATTCTCTTTAAACGTCAATCCCATAACTAATATATTGGCATCGTTCAATCTGACGCCCTTTATAATCATTTTCTTAACCAACTGGCTTACAACATAGTCCGCCATTCCTTCATTCACTCTCCTACCCGCAAGAATCACTTGTGGGTCGTATCCCACTGATTGCGCCTTGTGAGTCAAATAAAACGGATCCACGCCGATACAATGTCCACCTACTAGGCCAGGTTGAAATGGAAGAAAATTCCATTTACTGCCCGCAGCCCGCAGTACCGAATCCGTATCAATATCCAATTTATTAAATAACATCGCTAATTCATTAACAAGTGCTATATTGAGATCACGCTGGGTGTTCTCAATGACTTTAGCAGCTTCAGCAATTTTGATACTCTCCGCTTTATAAGTCCCCGCTGTAATCACTTTTTTATAGACTTGATCAACAAACTCCGCAATCTGCGGTGTCGAGCCTGATGTGACTTTACAAATATCTGAAATACGGTGCAGCTTATCTCCTGGGTTGATTCTTTCTGGACTATAGCCTACAAAAAAATCCTGATTGAATATTAGTCCAGACTCAAGCTCCAATACGGGAACACATTCGTCCTCTGTAACGCCTGGGTATACTGTAGATTCGAAAACGACAATGTCGCCTTTCTTTAAAACCGACCCCACAGTCTTAGTAGCTGAGAGTAAAGGTGTCAAGTTAGGCTGATTATGACTATCTATGGGAGTTGGAACAGTCACAATGTAAAAGTTACAACTACACAAGTTGCGTTGATCACTAGAAAAAAGAAGAAACTTCGCGTCCGCGAGTTCTTCTGAGTCAATCTCTCTAGTACGATCCCTGCCGGTATCTAGCTCTTCGATTCTGGATTGGTCAATATCAAACCCTAAAACATATAGCTTCCTCCCAAAAGCAACCGCAAGAGGCAAACCAACATAGCCTAAACCAATTATTGCAATGCGAATGTCATCTAATATCATCTATAGTACCCGCGATACCAGTCAACAAAGTTCCCAACACCAGTTCCAACTGGAGTATTTGGACTAAAACCCACCCATTCTTTTAATTCGCGAGTATCAGCACTGGTAGCCACAACATCTCCCTGCTGCATAGGAAGATAGTTTATATTTGCCTTTTTACCTAGCGCACTTTCAATAGAATCTATGTAGCTCATCAGCGGAGTCGGCTGACCATTGCCAATATTAAAAATCCGGTACGGTACATTGCTAGTCGCACAGTCAGGCCTGTCTGCGCTGTAGTGTTCGTCTGGTGTCGCTACTTTATTTACTACCCTGACGACTCCTTCAACGATATCATCAATATACGTGAAATCACGTGTCATCTTTCCATGGTTGAATACGTCAATTGGGGCGCCCGAGACTATCGCCTTTGTGAACATAAATAGGGCCATATCAGGTCTCCCCCATGGTCCATACACAGTGAAAAACCTCAATCCCGTTGTTGGCAGCCCAAAAAGGTGGCTATAAGTATGAGCCATCAGCTCATTAGCTTTTTTCGTAGCAGCGTACAAACTAACGGGATGATCTACACTGTCATGCTCACTAAACGGCATTTTAGCATTCCCTCCATATACACTTGAACTACTTGCAAATACAACTTTAATATTAAATTCCTTAGCAATTTTTAAAACATTTT
>Ga0114997_10000235_pt1 | contig 43714 bp, 37 predicted proteins | sample ArcticOcean_MG_C_2_FD_87045 | JGI IMG/M metagenome (GOLD analysis project Ga0114997, IMG submission 87045) | Marine microbial communities from western Arctic Ocean - ArcticOcean_MG_CB4_136 | ecosystem: Environmental > Aquatic > Marine > Oceanic | place: Arctic Ocean: Canada Basin | collected... | reverse complement strand
CGAGTTCGGAGGGCGATCTGTCAAACTCCATATCTACCCAAATCATGGGTTCATTCATAGCTTTCCTCGTAGAATCTTTAGGAGGGTTATAGGCCCACATATTCCCATAAAATGTGTTAGATTGGCCCGTTTCTATCCAGTTAATGCGATTCATTGGATTCCAATAGCCTTGCTGATCAGTCACTAAAAAACTACCATCAGGATTCAAACAAACCCCGTTTGCAGCCCTGAATCCAGAAGCGATAATTTGAGATTTAGAACCATCACTACTTACTTTTATCAAGGTACCATGTTGGGGAACAAGTGCTTCCCGAGCATGCCTGCCACTTTTTGCATAATAAAAATTGCCATGCTCATCAGCTTGCAGCCCCATGGCAAACTCATGAAAATGATCTGTTACTTGGTGATCATGGTTAAAACTTTCATAATAATCAGTCTCATCATTACCATTGAGATCGTGCAATAATACGAGTTGATCTCGACAGATGACATAGATTTTATCATTACGGATTTTAAGACCCAATGGTTGAAACAATCCTGATCCAATTCTTTTCCATTGAAGAGAATCCCCTTTACTAGTCAGTCCTGTAACAAGAAAGACATCTCCGTCGGTGGTACAAACAGCAGCTATATTGCCATCACTCATGAAATCAATACCACTTAATTTCATCCTACAATTCCAAGGATTTTCATAGGGAGGGGAAAGTTCATCGATGGCAAATAGGCCATCATCAGAGCCTCTTTTTATTTGTGTTGTCAAAATTTCCGGATAGTGCGCAGGACCACCTTGAGTGTATTTTAATAAAGACTCAGGCCCTGAAGAGGCCTTGAAAAGGGCATCAAAAGTTGAAATTCTAGCATCAGCAATAAATATTTTTAACTGAGTACTCCTAGAACTATCCACGGTAAGGATCACGTATCCATTTTCTTCAGATAAACGAGCGCCTGACCCTAGTATTTTTACTTGACTCGTAGTTGGTGCGACTCTTAACTTTAGGATTGATGAGGATGGACCGATGTTAAGCGTTCTTGTGAAGACAAATTGATTTTCCATTGTTTCGGAACCCAAACGCTCTAAAATATCAGATGCTCCAACGGTATAAGAGAGGATAATGTCCTCACCAAAATGGTAAATACCTTTGTAATCCGACCAAGCCTTAGGTAAGGGTCCGAATTTTCTGCCGTCGCGAGCAGTAAAACGCGGATCTTCAAAAGATCCATTCACAGGGTTTGCCCAGCCGGGGCCAACGGGAGTTTTAAAATCTAATTTACCTATGGTTCTGGGATAAGTTTCATGGCGATCATTTAATAAAATCCCATTCCAATCAATAAATCCCTCACCTGACCATCCACCGGCAACTCGCATTAAATCATGGTCAAAAATCATCCATACTTTACCTTTAGAAATGCCCCCTGAACCTTGATCTAGACGTACGGCAATTCCTTTATAAGCAAAATTATTTTTTAAGTAATCCTCATCTGGAAAAGGTGAAGGACCGGGAGAATGAAATCTTTTAATCCCATTTTTCTCATCTACAAGTTCATAAGTATTAATTAAAAAGTTACCATAGTTCTGATCTGACCAAGGGTTATAAGGCTTTGAAACTGGACCACGGGTGGCTCCTTTGGGTAATCCCTTCAAATATTCTGCCGTTAATAAAAAAGGCTCAAGTTCATTTTGTTGAATAAATTCATTCCTAATATAATGAATAACATCATACTTTTCACGGGGGGTCATTTTCAGCTGGGCAGGCATGGCGCCTACTCCTTGTGTGAGGGTCTGATACATGCCGAACGGATCAGACTTTGTTTTCCAATTTGGCTCCCAAAATTTAGAGGCATTAGGTAAAGATCCTTCTACGTCAGGATGACCATGACAATTTATGCAGTTATTATTGTAAATTTTAGTTCCTCTAACCAAGGATTCTCCGTCTAATGCTTCAATAATTCCAGCATGATCAATATTCTGTTCTAATTCCTGGATATCATTTCCTTTTCGGGGATTCAGTTCCCCAACTAAATAGGCAATTAAAACGATTATGGTAAATGCATAAGAGGTTAAATAAAGAGTATTGAAAAATGAATTTTTCTTAATAAAAAGAGATTTGATCCCAAGAATAACAGCAAATAAAATCAGGTATATTAACAATACAGCAGAAAAGCCATCAAATACGCTTTCTATTGGGTCTAAATCAAGTTCTCTAAAATTAAAAACTGCATAACATAAAGTGGCAGAAATTATTAATGCCGATGAAATCAAAATATGAATCTTTTCTTTTTTAGAGATATTAATAATTTTTAGAGGGAATCACCATCTAACTTAGAAAAGTTATTTTAAAAAAGGTCATTAAAACCAGTAAATCTTTCTTTGAAAACCGAGAGGGAGTGATAAAAAAAACGATTGTAGCATTGAGGAGTGAACAGATAATAGTAGGATGATCAATCATAGCGAACTAAGATTCTATTTTTAACAGGGAGATTAGGAAAATAAAAATGAGATTTTTCTTACAAAGGGAATAGGGATTAGAGTTCTTAGAAGTAAAAAGAATTAACGAAGTATTTGGACGATTCCCATCATGAACGAAAACATTAAAAAGTGATTATACCTTAATTTTAAAGACTGAATATTTAGAGGGTAAAACTCACTTTTTAAAACGAAAATGGAACGAGACTCTTTGCCTGACTTATTTCATATTCCATTCAAACCTCTTTATATTTAACCTTATTCATTCATAAACAACTAAACATGAAAAAAGCCATAATTATATTATTCATGCTATTTATAGCGAGCTCTGTATTTGCTCAAACTAAACTATATGATATTGTCTTTGTAAAGGCAAATGATATTGCCGCTTACGACCAATATTTAGAAGAGCAATTTTCAAAAATACATCAAAAGAGAATTGACGAGGGGATGCTGCTGCAATGGGATGTGTGGAAGGTCGTAGACAATCCACAAGAAGATTTTACCCATATGATTACCTATATATTTGATATTGATAAATACGGCGATTCCATAAATCCACAATCCTATCTAGGTATGACCGATCGGCAATGGCAAATTATGCAGCAAGATGTATCTGGGATTAGAACTCGCGTGGGCCAAGTGAAGTGGAATGATTTGGGTTCAGCACGAAAAAAAGGGGTGGATTACCTTCCAGAGATCATGGTATTAAATTTCATGATGCTCAAAAATGATCAATGGGAAACCTACGAGCAGGCCGAGATCAATGCCACCAAGAGCATTGCCAATACTTCTGTACGAGTAGGCTGGAATTTTCACAGAAGAATTGATGATTATGGCACAGACAATTATTTTTCACACGTTACCGTTGACTGGTTTGACCAATACAAAGATTATTTAAAATTGGGAATGGGGCCCTTAACAGATGCTTCTAAAGCAAATCAAGATTGGAATGAGTTGCGAGAGCTTAAGAAAAGAGTGGTGATGCAAAAACTCATCAGCTTGGGCAATTGATAGATAAACTTAAGAAAGCCCTACTTTCATCAATAGAGGGCTTTTTCTTAAAAGCGGCATAATTTTATATACTATAAACTTGGCTTGGCGAATTGATTCATCATTACAATTTTACCATCTACAATCATAAACGCTTCTACATATAGCTCAGAAGTTCTTTTACCATCTGGTGAGAGGATATCAACACCATCCCATAGGAGTACCCACTCATCTCCGTTATCACCAGTGACCGCTAAGTTGACTCCGACGCGATAATTTTCAAAAGTTAATTTGGAATAAACCGTTTCCATTACTTCCTTAACCGCCGCAATACCTTCGGTGGTAGAGCCATCGGCATTCCGAAAAACTACGCTGTCTGAGAATAGGCTATATACCTCATCAAATTTTTTGGAAAGGATCAATTCATGCATTTTTTGAACCAATAAAACGTTTTCAGGATTACCCATTTCAAATTGATCTAAATAGGTAGCCTCATAGATATAGTCAGTCTTATTTTCTACAGGATTTTTTTCTGGTGCCTGTTCATTTTTCTGTTTAGCAGTAGGATTACAAGCGTACAAGGCGCCGAGCACAGTAATTAAATAGAGTAATGATTTCATTTTTTTGTAGTTTGATTTAGTATAAAATGTAATGTTTTTTTTTAATTATTGAAGTATCAGAGAGGGGAAAAGATTTAATCTCCTTATCGAGGCATTCTGTTCGAGTGTTTGAAAACAGATAAGGATAGGCAGTAAGCATGGCGTGATTTTAAGGGCCATGTAAAAACATTTTTAAAAAAGACCTTCTGAAATTCAGCAGGAGCATTTGAAAACAAATTCTTATATTACGATCATATGAAAAAGTTTTTGGCTACAGAAATTCTTATTGGAGCAGGGGTTCTCGGAGCTTTAATTTTAGAGTACCTGGTCCTATCAGCTCTTTTTGGCTATGACGTGAGTGATCAATACTTGGGCCTTTCTCTGCGGATTATTATGATACTGGTGTACGGGATCAGGCCCTTATTTATGGCGATTAAATGGAGCATAGGCGTATTGAAATCGAATGATACTTAGGTAATTTTTAAAGTCATAACCTATCATATTTGATCAGAGCGACCGATTGAACAAATTTAAGTAGACTGAAAATGGACTGACCCAGAGGAAAATAAAACTGTTTTAACCCTTTATGATGACTCTTTTGGGCTGATCCACTGCATTTGTGTATAGACCATTTATCGAAGAGGAATCCATGATATTAAGGGATTTCAGGATTCTTAAAAAAAATCATCCAATAAGTCCCGACCTGTTATAGGGTACAAAAATGGCTAAAGCAATAATGAAAAGATTAGTTGCGATGGCTTCAGCGCCATCTTTTCTTCGGATATGCAAGACGATGGCACCGTTCATGGTGCATACTGCACCTACAGCAGCCAATGGAGTTAACCAAGCCCAAATGTTTAATATTTGAGGGAGCATTAAACCAAAACCAATCAAGGCTTCCACAACCCCGATGATTTTCATCTGGGTACTGGACAACGAATCTACCCAATCAAGGCGACCACTTCCGAGAGTCTTAAATTGTTCATTTGTAGCGGCTAATTTCAAAACCCCAGTAAAGAGCATGAGTACCGCTAATATTCCTTGAGAAACCCAAACGGTAGTCTCCATAACTTTTGCTTTACGAGTCAAAGATGAGGGATTTAATTTACAAAAGCATTGATTTAGTTCCAGAAAGACAAAGAGTTTACCAATGGCTGAAACCTTTTTTTCTTTTTCTGTTTAAGGCTTCAGGGCTTATACCCAAATAAGAGGCGATCATTTTTTGTGGAACTCTTTGCGTGATGTCAGGATAGGCTTCCATAAAATGGGCATAGCGTTCCATTGCCGTGGCACTCATTAGCATTATGACTCTTTTCTAAGTATTAGCCATGCGTTTTACTAATTTTGAGGGACTAATGTTATCGAGCTTACTGTTCTTGTTTTCTATGCGAGCTAAGGAAGTTTCAAGGGCTTCAATGTAAAGATCTGCGGCATCAGTTGCCTCACAGGCATCCACCATTAACCATACTTCTGGCACGAATATAAACACATGTTTCTTGCCTTTTTTATCAATAGAATAACTGCAGAGTAATCCTTTTTCAAAAATATATATTTTGGTGTTTAAGTCACCTTTACTTTACAAGAGGCTGCGTTTTTTTATTTCGAGTTCCTCTAAAATAGAATGCTGTGAAGCGGGCGTCAGTCTTTTTTAAATCCATGAAGCTGTTGTTTTAAAAAACTTTTGGGAAAGGTTTCGTCTTCTGGAAACCCTAAGGGGACCTCACCGCTATCCTCGGGAATGTAATTGGTCTTAAAGAGATAATCCCAGAGGCTGAGACTGATGGCAAAGTTAACCCCAACTTTTCCGGTAGGGATTGTTTTTGCATGGTGATATAAATGCATTACTGGATTGTTAAAGAAGTATTTGAAGATACCCCACGTCAATTTGATATTCGCATGATTGAGGTGGCCTATGGTGATGGACATAAAATGTACGATGAAGGCTTGCTGAGGCTCAAAACCACCTAGAATCATTACAGCAAAAGTTTTAAGGGGTTTGTAGAGGATGTTTTCCATCCAATGATAACGCATGTGTGCGGCAAACCCCATTTCTTTGACGCTATGATGGACTTTATGAAACTGCCATAAAAAAGGATATTTATGTAATAATATGTGTGTGAACCACTGCACAAAATCTAAAACCACGAAAAATAACAGCAATTGAGCCCATTGAGGAAGGGAGGCTAAATCGATCAAGGCTAGCTGGGTGAGTGGGATATTTAAGTCATTAAAAAAAACGGTGAGCAGCGCATAAAAACCACTGACCGCGATCGAAAAGACAAAAAAGTTGAAAAACATATAAAATACATCGAGCCAAAAGTCTTTTCGGATGGTGGCTTGATGCTTGCGCCATGGAAAGGCTATTTCTAAACCCCAAACCAGCAAGGATATGAAGATAACTCCCCAAAAATAATTTTGGAACCAAGGGACCTCACCGATTATCGATTTCCAAGTCCAATCTAAACTTCCAGTAAAAGCATTTAAAAAAGCTTCGAGATAGGGCATCATTTTATTTTATGGGTATAAAAAGTAAATCACTTAATCAGAGTGATATCAGAATAACTAGATTATTTTGAAATTAGTTCAAATATAGTGACTGTGGCTTACAAGCAAATGATTTTTTGAATACTGGGTTCAGTCAATTCAAGGTCAATGGATGTTTTTTAAACATGAGTTAATTCGTTTTTTTAACATAAAATATGAGTATTCATTATGATTTTGATCTTATTGTGAAGATCGAGCGGTGGATTTATTTCAATTTTACCATCTTTGCAGTGCGATGCAAAAAGAAATTTCAGATTACAAAATCGGTTTATTGGGAGGTGGGCAGTTGGGCCGTATGCTGTTGCAGTCTGCCATGGATCTCAACCTTCAGATTGCTATTATGGATGCGGATCCCAACGCGCCTTGTGCTCATTTAGTGCAACATTTTACGGTAGGGAAGTTGACGGATTACGATGATGTCATGCATTTTGGTCAGGATAAAGACTTGATTACGATTGAGATTGAAAATGTAAACACCGAAGCCTTGAAAGCGTTAGAGGCTACCGGTATCAAGGTTTATCCACAACCCCATATCATTGAGCTCATTCAAGACAAACGCAAGCAAAAGAATTTTTATCGATCGACTGGGATACCCACCGCAGATTTTGTTTTGACCGCATCCAAGGCGGATGTATTGAATTATGTAGAAATGATACCTGCCGTACACAAGCTAGGAACAGAAGGTTATGATGGTCGTGGTGTTCAGATGATCAGAACAGCGGCAGATACCGATAAAGCATTTGACCGACCAGGCATTTTGGAAAAATGCATTGATTTCCAAACAGAAATAAGTGTGATCGTTGCGCGAAATGAGCGAGGAGAGGTAGCGACGTATCCGTCAGTGGAATTGTCCTTTCATCCAGAGGCAAACCTTGTAGAATTTTTATTTTCACCTGCGGAGCTCACTCCTGAGATTGAAATAAAAGCTCAGGCATTGGCCGTCGAGGTGATTTCTAAACTGGAAATGATAGGATTATTGGCTGTAGAGATGTTTTTGACCCGAGAAGGTGAGTTGCTGGTCAACGAAGTGGCACCTCGGACCCATAACAGTGGGCACCATACCATAGAGGCTAACCAAACGTCACAATTTGAACAGCATTTAAGGGCGGTGCTTAATCTACCATTGGGAACTACCCAGATGTTGATTCCCGCGGCGATGGTCAATTTATTGGGGGCACCCGACCATACAGGCAGCGCCATTTATGAGGGACTATCCCAAGCGATGGAAATACCGGGGGTGCACCTCCATCTCTATGGCAAAAAAATAACGAAACCTTTCAGAAAGATGGGCCATGTTACCATCACAAATGAAGACATGTCCATACTGAAGGCATCCGCCAATCAAATAAAAAACATTTTAAAAGTCAAAGCATGAGCGATTCAAAAGTAGGAATTATTATGGGCAGCAAATCAGATTTGAATATTATGTCCGAAGCAGCAGAAATTTTGGAAATACTTGGAGTGTCGGCAGAAGTAAGGATTGTTTCTGCGCATCGGACCCCTAAGCGAATGGTAGAATATGCCCAGAATGCTAGGGAAAGAGGCCTAAAAGTCATTATAGCAGGTGCTGGAGGGGCAGCGCATTTACCAGGTATGGTAGCCTCTTTGACGAGTTTACCGGTCATTGGAGTTCCTGTCAAATCAAGAAATTCAATAGACGGCTGGGACTCAGTGCTCTCCATTTTGCAAATGCCAGGTGGGATTCCGGTAGCAACGGTTGCGCTGGATGGCGCTAAAAATGCTGGAATTTTGGCAGCAGAGATTATTGGTACCTTTGACGAAGAAGTAGCGATTAGATTAGATGACTATAAAAAATCATTGGAGGAGGCCGTATTACAGCATAATGATGATTTAGAGCGCAATGGTTGGAAAGGGAATGCGATTGGTTTTAAATAACGTTCTCTCAAATGATGGGCTTATTTTCTTTCAACTGGGTAATGATTAATGACCCTTTTTCAATTTTTTTTAGAAAAATAAAGTTAATTTAAGGGTATGCATCCATTTTATATTGATTTATTGCTTTGCCTGCTTACTTATGCAATCTTATTATTCATTATTTACAGAGGATCGACTAAAGTCATCAGACGCTTAAATCAAAATGATCAGGATGACGAAGGGGGCTTGCTTTTTGATTATGAAAAGGGGCCCGTATTAGATTTACCCCCGGGTGTGCGCTGGCCTTCAGGACCTGTCAAACGCAACAAAAAACAAGAAGAATGGGTTTAATTGATCGTCCCTTTGATGATAAACTGAGTAGTATCTGTAAACAGAACCTTTTGAGTGCCTGCAATCTCAAAAGAAGTCAGTAAGCCTTTATTAAAGTTCATTTTCAAATTTCTTTGTGAAGTATAAATGACTTCAGCGTCATCATCCAAATAGTTACCATCAATGGTTGTTAACTGATTTTCAACTTTGGTGATTTTAAGAAATTTAATTGATATAAGGGCATCTTTTTTTGGACGATAAGAAGTGCTTTTTAGGTCCGTTTCTGTATTTATGGAGCCAACAAATTTAGATTTATTGAGTTCTAAGAGACTGAAAATTTTAAGTTCACTTTCCCAATCAATGGCATCAGCGGAGAAGGATTGTGTTTCCACACTTTTACCTATTTGAACTGTTTTGGTCAGGGCATTTTTGTTTGAGTTGAGCAAGGTAATTTGTGAGACGACCAAGGAATCGATAGAGAAGTATTTTTGTGCCTTAAAACTTTCATGTGGCCCAGTGCAACCATATGCATAGAACAAAACACACAAGTACAATAGATATTTCATATTAATAAAGGAGTTTGCCAGTCATTTCTTTAGGTATTTTTAGGCCCATTAATTTTAAAATAGTGGGTGCTAAATCTCCAAGTTTTCCATGTTTTATGGGTGAAGAGAAATCAGGGTCAACCACAATCAAAGGGACCAAGCTGGTGGTATGTGCCGTATGGGGCGTACCGTCGTCGTTGACCATATAATCTGAGTTGCCGTGGTCTGCGATGATCAGGGTAGTATACCCATTTTTTAGCGCTGCAGAAACCACTTGTTCGGCACAATGATCTACCGTTTCGCAAGCCTTAACGGCAGCTTGAAAAACACCTGTATGACCCACCATATCGGGATTAGCAAAATTCAGGCAAACAAAATGGGGCCATTGCTGGCCCAGTTCTGGAATGATGGCTTTTTCTATGTCCTGGGCGCTCATCTCTGGCCTTAAGTCGTAAGTAGCCACTTTAGGGGAGGGGCAGAGGAGTCTTTTTTCACCTTTGAATGCTTCTTCTCTTCCTCCTGAAAAAAAGAAAGTAACATGGGGATATTTTTCAGTCTCAGCGATTCTAATTTGATTTTTTCCTGCCTTTTCAAGAACTTCTCCCAAGGTATTGTATAGATTATCTTTTCTGAAGATGGCTTTAACATTTTGGAAGGTGTCATCATAGCTGGTCATGGTGAGGTAATGCAAAGACATTTTGTACATATCTTCATTAGGGAAATCACGTTGCGTGAGCGCTTCGGTAATCTCTCTTCCTCGATCGGTACGAAAATTGAAGCACATCACGACATCACCTTCTTCAATTTTTGCCAAGGGTTCCCCAGAGGCATCTGTTGCAATGATAGGGGGCATGAATTCATCCGTAACGTCTTTGGCATAAGCGGCTTCAATAGCTGCGGTGACATCTGTTGTTTTTGTTCCTATGCCCTTAACTAAGGTATCGTAGGCAACCTTTATGCGTTCCCATCTTTTATCTCTATCCATTGCATAATACCTACCTACTATAGAGGCGATGGATCCTACATGATTTTTTAAGTACGCCGATAGGTCATTGATAAATCCTAAACCACTTTTCGGATCGCAATCACGACCATCGGTAAATGCATGAACAAATACCTTTAAACATTTATGTTTGTGGGCAGCCTTAATTAATCCTTTGAGATGATCTAAATGAGCATGAACACCACCGTCCGAAACCAGGCCTATAAAATGGATGGCGCGTTGGTTTTCTTTGGCATAATCAAAGGCCTCAACCAAGGTTTTTTCTTCACCAAGGCTACCCTCTTCTGTAGCGATATTGATTTTTACAAGATCTTGATAAACGACTCTGCCAGCACCCAGGTTCATGTGGCCTACTTCGGAATTGCCCATTTGTCCTTTGGGAAGTCCGACAGCAATGCCTGAAGCTTCGAGGGTGCTGTGCGAATACTTCTTATACAGGCTATCGATAAAGGGAGTAGTGGCGGCATCGACGGCAGAAACTTCTTTATCTGTGGCTATGCCCCAGCCATCCAAAATCATTAAGATCACACGTTTATCCATAGGGCAAATATAAGGGAACTGCTTGCTCCTCTCAGTAATTTTTTTGTAATTTACGCTTGCTTTTAAGCAATTTTAATTTCCTTTTGATCAATATGAGAAATGTGTTAATTGGTTATGTACTAAATTTTGTTTTTTTTACCCAAAGTTTAGGCCAAGATCAAATGTTAGAAGATCTAGGGATTGCCCTAAGTACCAATATTTCTAAAGAAGTTGTAAGCCGCATGCATACGCCTTTTAAATTGCAATTAGCAGGGGAATCTCTTATCCTGACCGATAAAGCAGCGGCTGAAAAAGCATTAAGAACTTTTTTTAATAACCATAAGGCATTATCTTTTGAATATACCACACCCGCTAATGTGACCAATGGCCTGCTCTATAGAATGGGTGTTTATAAGGTGAAAACAGGAGAACAATACCGAGTTTATTTATTATTTAAAGAAAAAGACGGCAAATATTATTTATCTACCTTATCCTTTTCAACGGATTAACAAGAAAGACTAATTTTGATTTATGTATCCAGCCTACTTAACAGAAGAGAAATTGCACGAGTTCATCCGGAACGCTATGAAGGAAGATCATGGAGATGGAGACCATACTTCTTTGGGAAGTATACCTGAAGGAACACAAGCTCAGGGGCATTTATTATTTAAACAAGATGGAATTGTTGCAGGGATGGAAATGGCACAAATCATTTTTGATGTGTTTTCCAAAGACCTACTATTTGAGTCATACAAAAAAGATGGGGATGCTATTCATGAAGGAGAGGTGGGGTTTAAGGTATCTGGAGATGCCATCCAATTACTTGGCGCAGAGCGATTAGTTTTAAACTGTATGCAGCGCATGAGCGGGATCGCAACGTATACTCATTATTTAAAATCATTGATCGGGAATTCCCCTGCTCAATTACTCGACACCAGAAAAACTACTCCTAATTTTAGAATCGCTGAAAAGTGGGCAGTAGAAATTGGAGGAGGTGCTAATCATCGTTTTGGCCTTTACGATATGGCCATGTTAAAAGACAATCACATAGATTTTGCTGGAGGTGTTGCTAAGGCCTTGAAATCTACAAAGTCTTATTTAAAAAAGTCCAAAAAAAAATTAAAAATAGAAATTGAAGTGCGTAGTTTGCAAGAACTTAGGGAGGTCATAGAAGAAGGAGGTGTCGATCGTATTATGCTCGACAACATGATGCCATCTCAAATAAGACAAGGTATTGCCATGATTGACGGGAAATATGAGACAGAGGCGTCAGGAGGAATCACCGAAATGAGTATCTCGGAAATTGCTGATACAGGTGTCGACTATATTTCCGTTGGTGCATTGACCCATTCCTATAAAAGTTTAGATATGAGTTTCAAAGCAATTTAAAATAATGATCGTAAGAACTAAAAAATATCAATTGGCTACTGGGAAGTACATTGGCTTGGCCTTAGTAGGGGTCCTAAAACAGCAGTGGTGGGTTTTTCTGATATATTTTTCCATATGCTCGGGATTTTTTATTATTCCTAATGCGTGGTGGATCATTGGTGCTTCAATTGCCTTGATTTTGTATCTACTCTTTTGGTTGGTACAATTCGCAGGCGTGACACAACTAGAACAAAGCAAGTTTTTATTTAATAAATTGAACTATGAGCTTTCCAGTCAACAGATTTTAGTTAAGCTGAATTCGAAACAGGGGATGCCGATGAAATGGGATCAAATAAAAAGGGCAAGTGCCAAAAAAGAAGCCTTTCTGCTTTTTGTGAGTAAAGCCCAACTGATCTATCTGCCTCACCGCATTTTTAATAGCGATAATGAGATCAAGTTCTTCGAAACCATTTTGAAGCGAAAGGGCTATATAAAATAATGAAATCCGAAGATTCGGAACAACTCCAGCAAGCAAAAAATAAAGCAGCTAGATATTGCGTAGGTGCGGAGAGGTCACCTCATCAAGTGCTGACCAAACTACAGCTATATGGCCTTGAGTTGGAAGACGCCTTGGTGGCGTTAGAATCCTTGAAAGAAGCTAATTTCACCAATGAAAAACGATTTGTATCGGCCTTTGTGAACGATAAATTCATTTTCAATAAATGGGGCAAGATTAAAATCGCAATAGAATTGAGGAAACATAAAATCAATTCATCCCTTATTGAAGAAGGGCTGTCCACGCTTGACCCAGCTAATTATGAGTTAAAGATTGAGGAGTTAATAGATCAAAAATGGGGTCAGCTGCAGACGGAAGAAAAATTTTTGATCAAAAAAAAGAAAACCTGTCAATTTATGTTCAGTAAGGGTTTCGAATCTCACTTGGTGCTTGCAAGGTTTGATCAGAAATTCAAGTATTTACCTTGAAATATGAGCCCTAAGTTTAGTGAGTTTAAGAGGTCCTATATATCATAGACTCCCAAGGTCTTAGGGCGATATGCTCTATGTGCCCTTCCGGTGAATCTTGATAATTTGAAATTTCTATTTTGAGTTCAACAGAGTTATCCAGACACAAGGTGGTTTCATCATCTGAGAGATTGTGAATAATCAATAAGTTTTCATCGCCTTTACGCCAATAGGCAAAAAGAGTATCATGATCCTCTTGAATGACTTCAAAGGTTCCGTAAACCAAAGTGAGGTGATCTTTACGATATTGAATCAATTTACGATAATAATTGAGAATAGAATTTGGGTCTTTCTCCTGAAGGGCAACATTTATATTCTTATATTTCTGGTTAGAAGCAAGCCAAGGTTTTACTGCGCTAAAACCCCCATTGGGAGTCGCATCCCATTGCATGGGTGTGCGTGCATTGTCTCTCCCTTTTTCATTGGAAATGGAGATAAATGCATCAAGGTCTTTACCTCTGTTTTTCCAATCTTGGTAGGTGTTTTGTATTTCAACATCATCAAATTGTTCTATGCGATCGACTTGATTATTGACCATGCCTAATTCATCTCCCTGATACACATAAGGAGTTCCCCTCATGGTCATCAGTAAAGTAGCCAATAACTTGGCTGAGGGGTCTCGGTGAAGTCCATCATTACCAAAGCGCGAGACCATTCTGGCAAAATCATGGTTACCCAAGAAGATGCTGCCCCAACCTGTACCTTCCAAAGCTCGATCCCAAGCTATGAAAATATCTTTAAACTGTTTTTTATTAAAAGTAACGGGATCAAATCGTCCATTTTCCCCATGATCAATGAACATGTGATCAAAATGGAATATCATATTTAATTCTGCCCGATCCTCACCCACAAATTCCGCTGCATTATCTAGAGAGATACCTGGCCCTTCACCTACGGTCATGACATCATACTTTGAAAGAACTTGGACATTCATTTCATGTAAAAATTCATGTAAGCGCGGTCCATTGGCATAAACCTTCGCAACTGTTTCACTAAAGGATTCATAAGGGGAATCATTAAAATGGTGTTTGGAGATAATGGAGATGACGTCCATTCTAAAACCATCAATACCTTTATCTAACCAGTATTTCATGACCCCATGAACACCTATTCTCACTTCTGGATTTTCCCAATTGAGATCTGGTTGTTCCTTAACAAAAGAGTGTAAATAATATTGCCCTGTTTGGGGATCTAGTTCCCAAGTTGATCCGCTGAAAAAGGCCGTCCAATTATTGGGTACACCCCCATTGATAGGGTCTTTCCAAATATAATAATCTCGCTTTGGACTATCCATTGAGCTTTTTGACTCTAAGAACCATTCATGTTGATCGGAGGTGTGATTGGCAACTAGATCCATAATAATTCTCATCCCTCTGGCATGAATGCCTTCAAGTAACAGATCAAAATCAGCCATACTGCCAAATTCCGACATAATGGCGCGATAGTCACTGATATCATAACCATTATCTTTGTTGGGGGACCCGTAAATAGGACAAAGCCAAATGATATTTACCCCGAGACTTTTGATATAATCAAGTTTTTCCAAAATACCGTGGAGGTCTCCGATTCCATCGTTATTTGAATCTTTAAAGCTTCTTGGATAAATTTGGTATACAATACCTTCTTTCCACCAGTTTTTTGATCTTTGGGTTGTTGTCATTTCTAAATAAAATAGCCTACAATGAGTGCCGTGAGTAATAATAATAAAATTGCAAGATTACGATAATTTTTGTACCAGACCAGAGTATTTAATTCTTGGGTTTCTGAATCAAAAATTGCTTTAGTCCAAGTCATCTTTTCTATCTTTTCTTGACTTGGGGGTGCTGAAAGCAAACTGAAACAAATATGAATTACTAAGCAAGCCAACAAGAGCAAGGGTGCTGTATGCAGAAAATGGATGTCATTAATTACCGGAAACCAATGATTGACTTTGGAAAGAATTAAAATCATAGAGAGGATCAGTCCTCCTAACAGGGATGCAAACGCTCCGTTTGCATTACCCCTTTTCCAAAAAAGGCCCAGCAGAAATACCGATACGATAGGGGGGGCAATGAAGCCCAAAACCAATTGTAGATATTCCCATAAGGAAGAGAATTTTTCTATTTGGGGTGCCCAAGCTGCCGCAAGCATTACCAAGATAACTGTAGCTATTTGACCAGATGTCACTAAATTTTTACTTGAGAGGTTGGGCTTCAATTTTAAAATGAAATCCATTGTGATCAATGTAGATGCTGAATTTAAGGTAGCAGAAATACTGGAAGACATAGCGGCTAGCAAACCAGCAATGACCAAACCTAAAACACCAACAGGGAGTAGGTTATAGATCAGGACGGGATAAGTCATATTAGGGCAATCGCTCAGTTGTGAGCAAACCACCATCCCTGTCGAGCTTGGTATTAAATAATTAAGCCCACTAATGTCTGTTTCAGAAAAGAGCACAATAGCAATGACTCCGGGAACGATCATGATAAAAATGACAGGAAGTTTTAAAAGGCCGGCAAACAAGGCACCCCACCGTCCATGATTTAAATCCTTAGCACTCAGTACACGTTGTACCATAAACTGATTATTTGCCCAGAAATAGAAGCCCAACAGAGGAACACCAAAAACCAATCCAGTCCATGGCATGTAGGGATCATTGATGGGGCCCACCAAGCTAAAAACTTCATCAGAACTTTTATTTAATTGGCCTCCTTGATTCATAGCATCTAAACCAGCGATCATCCCAGACCATCCACCAACCTGATCAAAGCAAAAGTAGGTAAGTGCTATTGATCCCATGACCAATATTATGGCTTGAATAACTTCAGTATGAACGACCGCTGATAATCCTCCTGGAATCGTATAAGCGGCAGCAGCTATGGCTAATAGGGTAATGATGATTGCTGAATCTAATTCAGGGAAAATAATTTTTAAGATAAGATTGCCAGCATAGAGTCCAGCAGCGGTATCAATAATCACATTACCTACGATTGTAATAATAGAAAAGAAATAACGGGCACGACCATCGTATCTTCTTTCAAGAAACTCAGGCATCGTGTATACTTTGGAATTCAAATAAAAAGGCATGAAAAAAATGGCAAAAATCACCAAGACCACAGCGGCCATCCATTCATAATTGTAAACGGCAATATTTGTTTTAAAGGCGTCCGCTGTAAGGCCAATTAGCGTACTGCTTCCTATGTTCGCTGCAAAGAGTGAAATGCCAACAATGGGCCATGTTAAATTACGCCCAGCTAGGAAATAATCTTCTGAAGATTGCTGCTTTCCTTTTGAAATACCATACCCTATAATACCCACCAAGTAGCAGATAATGATAATACCATCTATGACGTTTAGAGTTACTTGTTCCACAGGGGTTGTTGGATTATAATATGTATTTTAATTATAAAAATTTATAATTCCGATAATAAAGAGAGGTTATTGATGGATAGTAAAATTACAATCGTTTGCGGAGAGAAAAGATTTCATCCAAGCTGTATTAGATACGATTCTTCAGTGGTCATGAGACAGCCCTATACGCGTTCAATATAGATGTTGAGAGAGCAATAGAACCTGAATATACCTGTTTGAGACACGAGGTCTTTATCTTTTACTTAAGTCGTTAAAAATTGGGGAAAAGGGTTAAAATTAGGCCAATCATTTTGCGTTGAGCCATTTTGATAAATGAGATCGAGGATTAAAAATTCGAGAGGCGTTACCATAACAATGATGTTTACCTTGTGCAATGCTATATCAACATGCTTTCTGATGAATAATAAGGGATGATGTGGCTATCAAATAGGTAGAAATCACTTGTTCTCTGCAAGTAAAGGCACTAACCTTCTCGGTAATTAAGTACATTAATAATGCTTCTGGAGGTAAAATTGAAGAGGAGAACGTCTGCGGCAGTACAGGAATGAGATGTTTGGGTTTCAAAAAAGGCACAGGAACTGCATCAGAAAGATCTCCCTTCCTGGGGACAATTATACGCTTGGTGTCTTAGTTCAATCCAATTTTGGTTCCAAAAAAACCTTGCCCATTGCTGGTGTTCCGGTGGGCATGGCCATGAATGATATCCTAAATGCTGAGTTTTACGGAGCCCACAATCAAGACGAAAAGAAGGAGATAGATCCATTATTGTCATTGTCGCCACGGATGCTCCTTTCCTTCCTCATCAACTCAAAAGAATTGTGCAGCGCGTCCCATTAGGCATTGGTATTTTGGGGGGCCGTGGGAGCAATGGCTCAGGCGATCTTTTTCTTTCCTTCTCTACCGCAAATCCTGGGCCCTTAACCGTGAAAAAACCGCTCATGTAAGTACCCTGGCCAATGATCAAATGACCCCTTTTTTTGAAGCAACGGTCCAAGCAGTTGAAAAGGCCATCATGAACGCCCTGGTCGCAGCTTAAACCCTATCAGGAATCAATGGTAACAAAGTGTCTACCTTACCTTACGAATTGCTAACTGAAGTCCTTAAAGATTACAACAGGTTAGCAAAATAAATAGCTTTAGTTAACTAAAGGTTTCATTTGAAACAAGAGCGATGAATTACATAACCTTTAAAAGATCTACTGAGCCAAATGGGCGGACATACTTCTCCCATATCTGGTTATTTCAAAGGCATTCTTAGAATAGAATGCCCCATCAAGGATGATTCTATGAATAAAATACCTCTTTTAGATTTTTCATGTCTAATTTTAAGAAGATGAAACTTTACATTGCTTCTTTCCTTCTCTGTCTATGCTTTATACAACCGGGATTCTCAAAGCCCCTTTGGGGATATATTTACTATGAGGATCAGTCTTTTAAAAAAGTCCTTTTCAAAATTCCTTGGGTAAATGTAAGAAGCCGGCCCGACTTCCATAAAATTCAAAAAAAAGTAGAATACCAATATAACTTTAGGTCCTATGTTTTGTACCCACAAGAAGCAGAAGGTTTCCTCTTTGCTGATGGTCAGGATACCTTCAGAATGATCAGCTTAGACTTGGCCAGTCCAGATGGCGCTCTCTTCACCCACCTTAAGTCTGAAGGTCCCCTCTTGTTATACGAATATTTTTTGTCTGCCAACCCAGATCCTATCTATATTATAGTAAGTAAATTAACCACCTATCGAATAGATAAAATTAATTATCACTCCTTCATTGAAAATTATTCAAGGGCATGTCCTATCACATTTGAAAACTTTGAGATCCGTGGAAATATTTACAGAGACCTCCCTTTATTTATCGAGCACTATAATAAATCTTGTGGACAGAACTGAGCCCTTGTCTCCTTTTCGAAAGATGGTTTTTCTCTCTTTTTTCTCTTACTGTATGGTTCTTTGTTTATCAGTATCTGCACAAAACGAGCTACCCGACGGTTTTATTCGCCTTTCCGAAGTCATTCACGATATTCATGTTGACCTAAGATACTCCTCGCAAGATAACTTTTTAGGAAGGCCGGTAGCAGGCTACCTCTCGCCAGTTTGTGTGTTTTCTCTGCCCGCCGCTGAGGCTTTGAGTAAAGTTCAGTTAGATTTAAAAAAAGAGGGCTTAAAATTGAAGGTTTTTGACACTTATCGACCACAAAGAGCCGTAGATGATTTTGTTCGATGGGCCAAAAATTTAAAGGATACATCCATGAAAAAAATATACTATCCTAAGGTCTCTAAATCTCTATTATTTAAACACGGTTACATCGCCGCTAGATCAGGCCATACCAGAGGCAGCACGGTAGATCTTACGCTTGTTGATTCGGTAGGTAAAGAACTCGACATGGGGACTCCTTGGGATTTTTTCAGTCCAAAATCTTGGCCCTCCAGTCAAGCGGTCCCAGAACAGGCACAGCACAATAGGACCTTTCTTCGACAAATCATGCAAAAACATGGATTCATCCCTTATGAGGCCGAATGGTGGCATTTTACCTTAGCGCATGAGCCCTTCCCAAATACCTATTTTGATTTCCCCATTCAATAAATTCTCCTCTATGCACTCAAAAATTCAACTGCTTTTTAAATCATGAAAGATCAAACTGCCTCAGCTCAAAAGGAATGTCCTGGTTGCGCCATGGAAATTTCAAGCGGTGCCAAGACTTGTCCCATATGTCAATATGAATTTCCAGAAGGTCACTCACCCATGATTATCATTACTGCGATTCTCCTTTTGTTGGTTTTTTTATATTACCTGGCTTTTTAAGTATTTACCGATCGCTCCAATTGATACAATACTTTCGTATTTGTTCTCTTTTTATTTCTAAAAAGAGAACAAATAAAAACTTCCTTCGTGGCCATCAGAATTTTCGAACAATAGATCATACGTCTCCAGTGAAGCCCTTTTAAAATCTCCCTTGGTCACTAATCACCATTCTATTTTGACCTCCCTAGTTTTTTTCTTAGCTTTAATCTAGCTTATCAAACGCACCCTTGAATTATGCGCTCTCGAAGAAATTTTATCAAAAAAAGTCTCCTCGGCGGATTCTCTGCTCCCCTCCTGCAATACGAAACTCATTCCGCCTCGTCAGATCTACAGTCACTTTCACAAAAACCCTCCTCAGATACAGACTATTGGGCTGCGGTACGCAAACATTTTATCCTTAAAGAGGATCAGGTATATTTCAATAATGGGACCATTGGCCCGACGCCTGCTTATGTGATCAATAAGATGACCGATCATTTAATGCATTATAATACACATGCTGCTGAAACCGATTATAAAAAAGGTTCTGGTCCTGAATTACTCACAGGCTACTTTGCGTATCAAGCACTCCGCGAAAAAATTGGAGAAATCATTAATGCAGATTATAAGAGTATTGCTTTGATACAAAATGCCACCTTTGGTATGAATTATGTCGCCAACGGTCTAAAATTAAAGGCTGGAGATGAAATCATCAATACAAACCAAGAACACGGCGGGGGATACGGAGCATGGAAATCGTTAGCTAAAAGGCATGGTTTAATTTATAAGCAAGCAACCATGCCGCTCCCAGCCAATGATCCAAAAGAAATTTTTGATGCGGTGTTTAAATTAGTTAATCGAAAAACGAAAGTCATCGCCATTCCGCACATAGTCTCCGTTTACGGAACCATAATGCCCGTTAAAGAGATTTGTGCCGAAGCGCATAAACTTGGCATATTTACTGTTTTAGATGGTGCGCAATGTGTGGGACAAATAAAGGTAGATGTACAAGACATTGGCTGTGATGCCTATTACTCTAGTCTACACAAATGGCTTTTGGCTCCCCCAGGTAACGGTATCTTATACATCAATCCCGATCGGATAGCAGACGTCTGGACAACCATCGCCAGCTATAACTGGGAGAATCAAGAAGATCACGGTTTCAGACTCATGCAGAACGGTACGGGTAACCCTGCCTTGATGGCTGGATTCGACGCCTCGATAGATTTTTTTAATGCCATTGGTGAAGACCGATGGATTGGCAGGATCAAGACCTTAGGTGATTATCTGCGTGCGCAGTTACAAACCCTCGATAAAATTACCATCCACTCTTCTGTCAATCCGACCATGTGTGCAGGGCTGACCACCTATGCTTTGGCGGATTGGACAGGGCCTGAATTACAAAAAGCCATGTGGACCCAAGAACGCCTACAGCCCCGGTCTGTCGGTACTGAATTGTTACGGCATTCTGTTCATATCTATAACAATGAAAGCGAAATTGATCGTGCCATTGATGTCATGAAAGGCCTCAGTTGATTTACAATGAGGCTTCTTCGGGATAATCTGTGGGTAATCCCAAATATTCATACTCATCTATTTCCGCACGGAACGCCTCGAGTTTTAATCTGATTCTTTTATATGCGGGGGCCCCTAAGGGTAAGTGTACGGGAGGATGTTCTAATTGCGTCAGCGCATACATGGCCTGAACGGCCTTTAAAGGATCCCCTATTTGGTTTCCACTCCCCTTCTCAATGGCCTTAGCGTTTTTTTCAGCAGTTTCAGTGTAGTCGGCTAGGGTATTAGGTGCATAGGTGGCGGAGGTGCCGGCCCAGTCTGTCCTAAAAGGCCCAGGTTCCACATTAGTGACATAAATGCCTAAGGGCTCAACTTCTTGGGCCAAGGCCTCCCCAATTCCCTCTAACGCAAATTTTGATCCATTATAAATCCCGATTCCAGGAAATCCATTGAGTCCCGCAATAGAAGTAATGTTCAAAATGTGTCCTGTTTTTCTAGCTCGCATGAAAGGTAATACCGCTTTGATCATTGAGATGGCTCCAAACACATTTACAGAAAATTGTCTTTTGATTTCTTCATCATTGATTTCCTCAATGGCACCAATGGATCCATATCCTGCATTGTTAACCAATACGTCCACCTGACCGTCAAAGGATTCTTTAATCAACCTTCGGGTTCGGTTTTCTGCCTCGGCTTCCGTAACGTCTAATACCCATCCTTTAATTTTTCCTTTGGATAAGGCCTCGAGTCCTGCTACCTCCGTTTCGTTACGAACCGTCGCAATCACTACATGCCCCTTATCGGCCACCAACTTAGCCAATTCACGTCCAAACCCTTTGGAACATCCTGTAATCAACCAAACTTTTGCTTTCATAAATTCTTTTTTTATTCTGACCTTCTTTTTCACTTAACAGGGCTCTTTTTAAACGACTCCCCTATTCCTTTGCCGGCTTACTAAACCTTTTATCTTGAACCGGATCCCCCAAAGTAATTTTATTAAAAACATATTCGGCAACCATCGCCTTAGTTTGCAATTTTATATGGGTTGGAAAAGAAATTCCTTGAAAATCCCCATATTTTACGACTTCACGGATAACGACCAAAGGCTCACCTGTCTTTTTTGTAAAAATAGTTTTAGTTAACAAAAATGTTTGTGTTGAGATGAAATATTCAATCAATACGTGGCCCTGATCTTCAACTATCCAATAGTGAGGTGCCTGATCAAAAAAAACAATCCCCTTATTATCTAGGCCCGTCACCTGCTTGAGTGGTGATCCAAAGGAAAATATCGCTTGATTGATCATCGTCTCTTCAGCAGATAACTGCACTACTGATGATTTTGTCCATTTGGCGATCGTCCATGACTCAGCACCATCCCAAGCCTCGATAAACCTTGACCTTTGATTGATCATTAAATATTTATTTGGCTTTTTAAAATAAAAAGTAGCCGGATAAGACCCGTGTAGACTCAGCCAATTTCCTTTTGCCGATAGGCTCTTAATCCCCTCCCAAAGCTCTTGTTGATGGGCCTCATGATGTCGATCCAAAATATAGCTCAATGAATCTTGCGCCCACGTCTGGGTAAGGCCTAGCGAAAGAACCAGTGACATGATGAATCGTTGCTTCATTGGTTTTTTAACTCAAAAATAAAACGTAGACCGATCACAAAGAAATAAATGTTTGCTGAGGTACGGTCGTTAATACAGCCACCTCCGTGAGGTTTCTTGATCCTCGGCCCTGGGCAAGCAAAATTTGTCCAAACTGCTCATAATTATCCCATGGAGATACGAATTGGGGTAAAGAATCTGTAAAATGAGTGAAATAAGCCCACTGTTTAATCAGATCTTGATCTTTAGAGACCCATACCCAATAAGCATTATCTGGGCTAACCCCTACATTTTCAAAGGTCAATTTAAGCACATCACTCAGCTCCCCGGATTGAGTCTTATCCTCTTTTACATACGTAAGTGTCACGCCGGTATCCTTAAGTTTATAGGGCATCACCAGCCAATAAGAATCATTGATCCATATCCTTTCGCCCTTAGCTAAATAAAAAGACACACTGTCTGGGTCCGTGAGTTCGATTCCTTGCTGAAAAACCTTCCCTGTTAATTGATTCAAGTCTAACAAAATAACTTGATTCCCTTGTTCAATTTCTATACGAACCTTTGCTGATTCTTTATCCCACAACAAAGTCCGTCTACCGAAAAATGTCCATTTTATATATCGCGTCTTATCCCAGGCCTCTCGACCTCCCATCGCTGACATGATTCTGTCTGCTAAGACAATGGCCAAAGGATCTGATCCTTCCAAATCAAAACCCGGCAATGGATAATTTAAATCAACCGACTCCAAATCCTCGGCAGTAGCCCTCTTTTTTTGGCTACACTGTACTAAAAAAAGAAGGAAAATCATCCAAAAAATAAATTTCACGTTAATCTGCTATTTATAAGGCTTTGATTAATTATTGCTTGACTTAAACTTGTCAAACCTGGATTCCTGATCCACATTGGGATACTGGTTGTTTCCTGTATCTACATCGGCGGTTTCTTTATTGGGATCAATGACTATTCCTACGACTTCTTTGGTCTTTACAAAGACTTTGGTCACTTCCTTTTCGTTTTTTCGCCAAATTTCAGCAGGTAATTTTTCCCGCTCCGTACTTCCATCGGCATAACTCCATTCAATAATAACCGGCATGACCAAGCCCCCTTTATTTGCCAACTTAACTTCATAAAAGTTTTGGTCTGAAAACCCTTCTTTCATCTCTATTTCATTGAACTTATTTGCAAACTCTCGATATTCCTTAGCTTCGGTATTTTTAAAAACGAAGGTATTTACTTCTTCGGTAAACCTTTTTTGTTCGGTATTCAAGTTTTCGTCTCCTCCAACGATACGGCGTTTTTCTAACCCCCGCTCCTCGATCTGCATGCGGTAATGCTTCACTTCCTCCACACCAATATCTACATAATCTGTCGTGTAAAACCAGCCCCTCCAAAACCAGTCCAAATCTATCGCAGAAGCATCTTCCATTGTTCTGAAAAAATCTGCAGGGGAAGGACTTTTAAAGGCCCATCTTTCTGCATATTTTTTAAAGGCATAATCGAACAGCTCGGGTCCCATAACCGTTTCTCTTAAGATAGACAACGCGGTTGCGGGTTTTGCATAAGCATTGTTTCCAAATTGAAGAATTTGCTCAGAGTTGGTCATAATAGGTCTCAACAACCCCTGCTCGCCGCTCATATAAGGGATGATCTGCTCAGGGGCACCCCGGCCCACAGGAAAATCAGAATCATATTCTTTTGTTGCAATGGACTGAACAAAACTATCCAATCCCTCGTCCATCCAAGTCCATTGCCGCTCATCGGAATTAATAATCATAGGGAAAAAATTATGTCCTACCTCATGAATGATGACCGAAATCATCCTCCACTTGATTTCATCTGTATAGGTTCCGTCGGCTTCTGGTCGTCCAAAATTGAAACAAATCATAGGGTATTCCATACCTACGCTGGCCGCATGCACTGAAATCGCCACAGGGTAAGGGTAGTCAATGGTGTGCCGAGAATAGGTGATCAGTGTTTGACGTACCGCTCGGGTCGAATGGGATTCCCAAAGGGGATTACCTTCCTTGGGATAATAAGACATCGCCAATGATTTTTTACCATTCAAATCTACTGCCATGGCATCCCAAATATATTTTCTAGATGCCGCAAAAGCAAAATCCCTTACGCTGTCCGCTTTAAACGTCCAAGTCGCCTTCCCTCGTTTTTTATGGGCCTCCTTTTGAATCGCTTCCTCCTGCGTCACAATAATCACAGGATCTTCAAAAGACTGCTTCGCCTTCTCAAATCGCAGTTGCTCTTTTGACGTCAAAACGTCTTTGGGATTTTGTAAGGTCCCTGTAGCGCCCACTATAAAATCCTCCGGAACAGTCATGGCGACTTCAAAATTTCCAAAACTCAAAGCAAACTCTCCTCGCCCAAGAAACTGTTTGTTTTGCCAACCCTCCACGTCATCGTAAACGGCCATTCTAGGATAAAACTGAGCAATCGTATAAGAATAATTATCATCTTTCGGAAAATATTCGTAGCCCGAACGCCCTCCTAAACTCATACGGTCATTAATTTTATAATGCCAATCAACCTGAAAGGTCATCTGCGCTCCCGGTAACAAGGGCTGTTCCAAATTGATCCTCATCATGGTTTTATTTATGAAATAAGCAAGGGGTTGACCGGCATCATCTAAAACTTTATCTATCCGAAATCCCCCATCAAAATTATTTTGAATAGTGAACAACTCTTTTGAGCTTAAGGAATTCTTCATGAAATACTCCGTCACTAAAGGAGTTTCGGAATCCTGAGCACGAAAATTTTGATCTAGCTGTAGCCATAAATAGTCCAATGGATCGGGGGACTGGTTAAAATAAGTAATGGTCTCTGTGCCCTCTATTTCCTGTTTTACATCGTCCAGTGTCAATTCGATTTTATAATCGGCGCGTTGCTGCCAATAATCCTTTCCTGGAGCTCCTGACGCGGTTCTATAAGTGTTTGGCGTAGGCAAGGAAGTTCCTAATTGCTCAAATTTTTGGCCCCATTGTGCGGGCGTCTGGCCCCATACTCCCAGGATAGCCATCATTAAACTACTTAAAAAAAATACGCGTTTTCTCATCTTATTTTTTATTTAAACATATAATCAGTCCCCAAAATTAGGGTTGCGGAAATACCAAGAATAATGGAAGAAATAATCATTTTCCAATCCCGACGGTCAACCCCAAAAAAATCAACAAATACAGTACTTAAGGTTAAAAAAAGGATCATAATGACCATTTGTCCAATTTCAAGACCAATATTGAATGCAAATAATGGCTTTATAATGTTTTGCTCGGCGCCCAGTAAAACTTTTAAATAACTAGAAAACCCCAAGCCATGAATGGTGCCAAAGAATCCTGCAAAAAAATAATTAATATAGCCTTTTCGTTGGGTGGCCTCAAATCGTCGTCGGTCTCTAGTAAATAAATTAGCCAAGGCCGTAATGAAAATGGTCAGGGGAATTAAGAATTCTATCAACTCCAAATCATATTTGATCAACTCTAGCGTCGCCAAAGCCAAGGTGATACTGTGACCGATGGTAAAAGCCGTAACCAAAACCAAGACTTTTCGCCAATCATTGAGCAAATAAATAGCTGCAATAGCCATCACAAATAACATATGATCGTATCCTGCAAAATCTAATATGTGGAAGACCCCTAAATCAAGATATAATCTAAATTCTGACATTATATTTACGTTAAAATTCTTTGTCTGCCCATGTTCCTTTGGATTGTTCTTACGAAATTATACCTTTTTCATCCTTTTCATGTTAGCATTTGTGATGTAACCTATGATTCCGATGATAAACACCTTAAAATCAGTGTTCGCCTGTTTGCGGATGACTTGGAAATGGGGCTTTCTGACTATGCCGAAGAGCCCGATCTAGACCTTCTGGAATTAGATTCTGCCAAGCTCAATGCATTGTTACAACGATATCTTTTAGAAAACCTGCGTTTCACAACCAACAAAGAAGTACTCCCCCTTCATTATTTGGGGAGCCAAAGAGAAGATAATGGCACCTGGTGTTTTCTGGAATACGAAAACTTAAGCCCCTTTGATGAAATCGCTGTTTTCAACAGTTTGTTGGTCAATGCCTTCGAGGATCAAGAAAACTTGGTTCATTTCCGAAAAAACAAAATCGTCAAAAGCCTCAGATTAAATCAAAGAAATAAAGCAGACACAGTCAATTGGTATCCATAAATGGAAAAGTTCCACTCTCATGCCAATGGTCTGATTGGTATTTAAGCAGGGTAATGCCTCTTATAGAAAAAATCTTTTCATATTTTTGATCTTTAAAAGTTTCCCAAGCCTCATAAAAGTTCGCTTTTCTCAAATCCCTAAAAGCAATGGTTACGTGGGGTTGAAATCCTAAATTTTTATAATCTCCATTATAAATATTCCTTTTTCTCATTTCTAATAATACCTTGCTCCTTAACTCCCTGAGGTCTTTATTTTCAGCGACGTCTATAAAAATCACACGCGGTTCAAAAACACCAAAGTCTTGAAGGGCTACCTCAAAGGGCCTTAGGCCTGCAGTCATTTGGACCAAGGCTTGTTCAAGTTCCCCTCTTTTTGAACTTTCCCATCTAAACGGCATGTGAAGCGTAATGTGAGCCGGTGACTTAAAGGCATGACAAGCGTGATGTTGTTCTGCCATGATTTTTTTAAAATTGTGTACCTCTTCCCGAATATCCTGAGGTAATACCACTGCAATAAAATAACGCTCTTTCACAATTGATTCTGAATATATTTACTTGTCATATTGGTTAAGGAAACCTTTTATTAATTAAAATAAAAAGATTATGAAAAATATTTGGGTCGCGGTACTGTTGATGGGAACACTTCTAAACGTCAATGCACAAAGAAAAAAAGGGAATAAAGGAACCGTCATCCCTACTTCAAAAGAAGTTTCTATTTCCGCTTTTACTGAAAACCTGCGCCGTACGGAAGGTTACTTCCCTTCTTTCTATGATGCTTCTAAAGACAAGCTATATATTTCCGTAGACCTGAATGCCCCAGAATTTTTATATGTCAATACCTTATCTGCAGGGGTTGGTTCCAATGACCTCGGACTAGATAGGGGGAAGCTTGGCGGAAGAAAAGTCGTTCAATTTAAAAAATATGGACAAAAATTAATGTTGGTCCAGCCCAATCAAGACTACCGTGCCATCAGTGTCAATCCTGACGAAGTAAACTCGGTTAAAGAAGCTTTCGCCTCATCCATTTTATGGGGATTCCCCATCATAGCACACACGGGAACACTTTATCTCATTGAATTAAATGATTTTCTGTTACAAGATAGTCAAGGAATTGCTCAGAGACTGTCCAGAGCCAAGCAGGGACAGTTCAAAATTGATAAATCTCGTTCTGCTTTATATTTACCTAATCTGCTCAATTTCCCCAAAAATTCTGAATATGAAGTCATTCAGACCTATACTGGACAGGCTACGGGCAATTGGGTGCGATCGGTTGTCCCTTCTCCCGATGCCATCACCGTACAAACACATCATTCTTTTATTGAGCTGCCAGATGACAATTATCAACCAAGAATTTATGATCCCCGCAGTGGTTTTTACGCAACCTCCTATCAAGACTATGCAACCCCTGTGGCTTCCGCTCTGATAAAGCGCTTTGTTAACAGACATCGACTACAGAAGAAAAATCCTGAATTGGCCAAATCTGAAGCCATAAAACCCATCATATACTATCTGGATCGAGGTGCCCCTGAACCCGTTCGATCTGCCTTAATGGACGGAGCCAAATGGTGGAATCAGGCCTTTGAGGCCGCTGGGTTCATCAATGCTTTTCAAATTAAATTGCTCCCTAAGGGTGCCCATCCTTGGGATATTCGATACAACATGATACAATGGGTGCATCGATCTACCCGTGGATGGTCCTACGGATCCTCTATCGTTGACCCCAGAACCGGAGAAATCATTAAAGGACAAGTAAGCTTAGGTTCCTTGCGAGTTAGACAAGACTTTTTAATTGCCCAGGGGCTCTTAAATGAATATGATGAAGGAGTAGGTCCCCACATGACCCTTGCCGTAGCGCGCCTTCGGCAATTGGCAGCACACGAAGTGGGACATACCCTCGGCTTGGTACATAATTATGCCGCCAGTAGTGATGATCGCGCCTCTGTGATGGACTATCCACATCCTTTGGTCAAATTGGATAGCGCCGGGGAAATCGATTTATCTGACGCCTATGATGTCAATATTGGCGAATGGGATATCGCCGCCATTAAATATGGATACACCCAATATGATGAGGGCATAGATGCCCACGCCGCACTCAACACCTTGCTTGAAGAAACGCATAAGAAGGGCCTTCGCTTTATATCAGACCGAGACGCTAGAGCAGCCGATGGTGCACATCCTATTGCACATCTATGGGATGAAGGTGCTGGGGCCGCCAACGAATTGAGTCGCATGATGATGGTTAGAGAAAAAGTCCTCGGTAATTTATCTGAAAAGAGTCTTCCCATGGGCTCCCCGTACTCTTCATTGGAAGAGGTCTTGGTTCCGATGTATCTTTTTCACCGGTATCAAATAGAAGCCGCCTCTAAGGTTGTCGGGGGCTTAGATTACAACTATTCCATAAAAGGAGATCTTCAACTAAAAACGGCCATGATCGCTCCCGACGCACAGTGGGAAGCCCTCGAGGCCCTCATTCAAACCGTGCAGCCAAAGTCTTTAATACTTTCTAAAACATTATTGGCCAAAATTCCCCCCAAAGCACAAGGATATGATAGAAGTAGGGAATCTTTTGGAAGTAAAATGGGGCCTGTTTTCGATTATTATACCGCTGTTGAAACGGCAAGTGAGATGTCGTTGTCTTTTTTACTCCATCCGCATCGGGCCAATCGCTTGGTCATGTATCACGACCTAGATACCCAGCAGCCTGGACTGGCTCCGGTCATCCACCGACTCCTTGAAAGTACGTGGTACACCCCGCATTCCAATCCTGAAGAGCGCGCCATTCAACGCATTGTTGAGCGAAAAATTCTGGATAAATTAATGTTACTTAACGTGCACGAAGGATCGCAAACCGATGTTAAATCCATCAGTTATGCGCTGATTCTTGAACTCTTGGACTACTGCAACGGCAGAAAAACTGAGGTTTTCGAGGATGCCGCGCATTATAAAAGCATGGCTGCCCTAATTGCCCTTTGGCTAAAAGATCCTGAAGAGGTTAAGGAAACCGAGACACTTAAAGCGCCTGATGGCTCTCCCATTGGTCATGATGCTGGATTTTTAGAGTATTGTAGTTTTGGTAATTAAAAATTCTTGAAGGGGTGTCGCTCATCCTTTCATCTTTTTTTCTTTTAACTGGCCTTTGTCAAGGATCCGCAAGGCCAAGGGTGAATTTACGATCACGCAGTAGCCCCCTTTAGGGATAAACGCACATCCTGAAGCTCCGAAGAGAGGACCCCTCTCTTGCTCATTCATAATAGCGCTCGATTCTTAAGCCAGAACGCATAAATGCCCTCTTTCTCCCGATTAGGTAAAGATAAAACTAGAAGGCCCTTGAATAAGGTTGCCGAAAAAACTGCGCTCCCTTAACACGATTGTTATCTGGACTGATGTAAGAAATACGTGGCCTGAATATTAAGTGATAAATTATATTCATTATTATCCAAAATATAATATCGATTCATATAAAAACTGTTAATCATTTTAGCGCCTATGGCTCCTTTTTGGAAGCGTCTTTGATATTTAAGCCCTAAGCTGAACTCATTTTGATGTCGATTATAGAGCTCTTTTTGGCCACTACCATGATCCATTTCTAAGAAATAATCATCATCAATCCTAATGGCTTGAAAATCGATTCCTAAAAGACTTTTTTGATCGTAGAGGCTTAACCCTAGAAATTGACTCATTGAACCCCCACCAATCCCCGCTCCCAATACTTGCCCTTGATGAGTATAGCCCTGATCGACTAATATATGTTGGTAATAAGGTGGATTGGCGCGGTACGACCAGCTTTGATTTCTTACCAAATTACTGTGCTCCATCATAAAGTACAAAACCTTTTCTTTAGGAAGATCAAACGCTTTTTCAAGGCCTAAGGTATAGGCTCGGCTGTGCTCTGGTTCAGTAATGATTCGAATAAAATCCCCACTAAAGTCATTCTTTGCCCATTCAAAATAGATCCTCAAATCAGCCTCTTCAAACTTCCAATCTACAAACAATGAAGCCATTTGATCAAAGGAATCTTTAGTCAAAACCGAATCAATCATGATTCCTTGATCAAAAACCCAAAACAACGCAGCTAAGTCGGGTGGCGTAAAATACTTACTTTGCTTGTACAATGCTTTATTAAAGCCCAATACTAAATTTGGCAAAAAAGGAGGGCTATAACCTACCGTCATTCCTGTAAAGAATAGCTTATTATTCTCCGGAAAATTATCAAAATAATTAGATTCGGACAGTTGACCAAAAATGATCTTGGTTTCAAAAGCCCCCAAGTCTCTATTTTTAAAATGAAGCGGAAGCGGTTGGGCCGTCCCCAAGTCTAAACTAGGAAAGCCCCCTGCGTTACGACTTAAAATGATTGGATTGATCTTCGCTGGTCCTAATTTTAAGTTTTGGGTTCCAAGACCCACGGTGAAAATACTGTCTTGATATCTAAGCTCTGACTGCCCTAAATGAAAATTCACAAACGCTTTATCCCCATACCGCTGAACCCAATCGGTTCGGTAAGAAACGGAAGCCTTGTTCGCAAATTGATAAGAAAAAGGGCTCACGTCTTTTTTAATCTGGGGCGCAAGCTCAAAGGAAGCATTTTGAGAATAAAAAATGTTGGGTAAAAAAGTCAATGAAAACCTGTTTTTTTTCAAACGCAACCCCACGTTGACTTCCTGAGTGAGGCCTCGCCCCCGCCAAGAGGGGCCGTCGTTGTAACCTCGTGGATAAGCTGTATTAATATGTGTTTTGAATCCTAAGTCTAAAAGGGTCAGACCCTCAGTTCCGTTTATTCTAGATTGGAATCGATCCCATAAAGACCACTCCAAAGAATCAAAAAATGGATCAATCGTCAGCCCATAACCCAAATGATTAACCTGCTGATTTTTAAGAGCTAATAATTGAAAATATTCGTTCTCCAAGTCCCCAGGTACATCAACCTGAGCCTTGATTAAATCAACACTAATCAATAAAAATATTGAAACAAGAACGCTTTTTTGCATGAATTTCCGGTTCACTCGCGAAAATATTATCTGTCTATATTTGCCCTCGTCCTATAAAGACTCTATTCTAATTATAGGTTTTTTAAGGACCTCCTACCAAGCGGTAAATTTAACATTTTAAATAGGAGTAGAAACAAAAAACTTTAGTGGAAACCCCGCTTTTCATATTCTTCCATGATTAATTTAGCTTTTTAGTGCGTCCTTTGTAAGCATTCTAATCTATCTGACCTTTTAATTTAATATTCTATGGTTACCGTTTTGCTGATGAACTATAAACGTCGAGAGAATCTAAATAAAATCATCTTGGCTTTGAAATCGCAAACCATTCCCTGTGAAATCTTTGTTTGGAACAATGCTCCTGAGCCTTTTGTTCACGCTGATGTTGATTGGGTTTTAAATTCCTCAGATAATGTTCGCTGCTGGCCTCGGTGGTTTATGGGTACCTTTGCTAAAAACGATTATATCATGTCGCACGACGACGACTTATTGATTACAAAAGAGGATGCTTTAGAGCTTCTAGTAAAAGAATACGAAGAAAAGGGTCATAAAGGAATGGCCATCGGCCCTTATGGAGTAATTCTTGGAAAAAATAATCTCTACTTTCCTAAAAATGTCCTCGCCAAAGGGCTACAAAAACTAGGGTCAACCGGTATCCCTAAACATCTCAGTTTTCCTCAAAAATTTGTAAAAGTGGATATTATTAAGGGGCGCATGATTTTTTTTAAAAAGGACGAGTTAAATAATATTCCCATCCTTCCTGAAGGTCCCAGTTCCTTTGTCCTTTGTGATGACATTGTCATCAATGCTCATCTAGCCCATGGGGCTTTAGGTCATCATCTTGTCACCAATAAGCTGAATGGAAAAATCCAAGATATTGAAGATAAGGGGAGCAGTACTGGATTATGGAAAAGCCATCCTAATTGGAAAGAAATGCGCAATGAAACTGCACAATATCATTTTAAAGAAAAACATTAAAGAATTGATCCTCCTTAATTGGTTACACTATAATATTTTCAGGAGCCCACTCCGATGACTCCTTAATTTAGCGGTGGCCCATTCAATGATTGTTGCCGTCACCTTTTGTAAAACTAACTTCTTCATGTTTTCGCTCCGGTTTTCATCATCCGTTTGCGTGATATGAAAAGCAAATTTCCCGTGTCCAATGAAACGATAAAACCAATGATATTTGGCACAATACCTCCTTGAGATAAGTTGTTGATTATTATAAAATTTAGGCATCACGTAGTTCCAATATACACCTTGATTCCGTGGATGTTTATCCGCCAAATGACGCCCCTCGCCCCTAGACGCCTTCATCCACTCATCCACAATTTTCCTACCCTCCTGGGATCTTCTCACCATAATAAAGCCCGCATTAGGCTTTCTCCATTTAAAAAAATGTGTATCTGCTGGCATGAGAATGTGAATGTTCGAAGGCACCTTTTCAATAAAAAAATCTAAGGAAATCTCACTATTCATTAAGATAAGATCTGCATCAAAAAGCACAATCCATTCGGATACGCTCGATACAAGGGCCTGCCTGATCATTTCTATTTTGGTCCAGTTCACATGCATATCTTCGACCAATTGTGAGCGCTGAACCGAATAGCTGTATCCGTGCTTTTGGGCGTACCTATAAACAGACGCCATCCCATATTGGGCATAATCGTCAATGTTCGGCGTAATCAACTGATATAAATCGAATTTTGATTTCATTTTTCTTCTTATTGAATCGTCTGTTCCCTATTCTTGTTTTTAAGACAGGACATGACAAAATTAAGCTTATCTAATCATGCAGTACAAAGTAGGTATTAGCTTTTTTCAAAAGGCTCCATTACTCCCTCTTTATTCAAAAACAGGATCTCTTCTCGAAGCCCGAAGCTGCCATTATTCGCGTTCAGTTTTTGTTGTTTGATATTGGTTTTAGAACGCGCTTTGTTCCAACGCTCCATGCTTCGAAATGACATGTGAGCCGGTTTGTATTTTTCATGCTTGATGGCCTTGTTATATAGTTTGTCGTTACGTTCTATTCTTTTGACGCCCATCTTTAAAGCCCTTAACATAAGATCATTGTCTTGAAAGCCCATCTCCATTAACCCTTCATCATAGCCTCCAAGATCTTCAAAGGCCTGCTGATAAAACGACATCCTTCCGTAGGACCCGTCTCTCCTCACCCTACTGAATTGCCAAAGCATTAGATTGCTCTCCTCTTTGTAATATTGTTCCAATACAAATCTTCCTCCTTCCCGACCAGTAAAATTATCGCAATCTAAATTGGTTAATATTGTGCCGCTCGCGACATAATGAGCGGTGTTTTTTGCCAATGGTGCTGACCAACCTTGCATCTTAGCCCTAAAATATTTCAAATAGCCTTGTCCAATTTCTTTAGGAAAAGTTTCCTTTATCCAATGCATTACCTCATCAGATTCATGAAAATCCATTAATATAAACTCAATGTCTAACTGATCTTCTTCGTTATCTTTTAAATTTTGAAATAAGGTTTCTTGAAGATATTCAAATCTGTCTTTATGGGTAATACAAAAACTCAATTTTGGGCTTTGATCCACTGCAATTTCGATGGGCGCCTTCAAAAAGGGGCCTTTGCCCGGTTTTGTTGGTATCCCAAACCAATGATGCAAAAACGTTCTCAAATGATCATTTATTTATGGTTGTCGAAAACACCTTTCCTTCAGAAAATTCAATAATTCGATCCGCCACATCATAATAATTACTGTCATGGCTGATGATAATGATAGTTTTCCCTTTTTTCCGTAACTCGGGGATGATTTTTCGGTAATATTTTTTCTTAAAATAAGGGTCTTGATTTGCCGCCCACTCATCGAACAGCATGACCGGTTTATCTTCTAAAATGGTTCTCAGTAGATTCAACCTTCCTCTTTGACCAAAAGATAAATTTACATCCGATAACATCATCTGATCTAGCGAAATTTTATCCTCCAATTCTAGCATTTGAATAAGCTCTTTGGCATACACCCACATCGGTGACTCTTTAAGGTAGGTGAGATCATCAAATACATAAGAATCTGCAAAGATGGCGGAATGAACATTTCGGTAACTTGAGACCAAAGCAGGGGTTATGGGCTGGCTTCCAAAAATTATCTGCCCTTTTTCCGGTGTATAAAGCCCCGTAAGTAATTTTGAAAACGTTGTTTTTCCGCTCCCATTCCCTCCGGTAACAAATAAAACTTCATTTTTAAAGATTTTTAAACTGATCGGTCCAACGGTAAAAACCCGCTTATTAGACTGATAGCTATAGGCGACTTTTTCTAATTCGATTAAGCATGCCTTTTTTTGAATGCTTCCGCCACTCTCCTCACTCAAGCTCAAAGATTCAACCTCTTCCTCATTATAGTCCGTTTTTTCCCCTAATTCAAGCCCTAATTCATTGATTTTTTCAACCGCTACTTTCATTCTTTTTACCCCACTAAAAAAACTAATTAAAACAATCATCGAGGGTAAGAGAAAAAGCATCAAGGTAAAAAATTTAATAAACTCATCTTCTGAAAACCAGGAAATATTTTCTGCAAACATAACCAGACCTGCAATGGCCATGATGGCGATCCATTCAGGTGACTTTATTAAAAAAAGATTGATGTTATTAAGTATGATGTTTTGCCGAGCGTAACCATTACTTTTGGGAGCAATGGACCGCTCAATATAACTATCATGATGTTTTTTGTTGAGTACCAATTCTTTTATCCCTGTAACCATCCCTTGTATATTGGCATAAATACCGAGATTAAATTCCTTTGCCTTTCTTTCTTCTCTATGAACCCTTCCCAAAACACTGAAATTAATAGCCAGAATAACCCCTAAGAGCAACACAATAAATAAAGATATTTGCCATGAGAGCCATAACATGTACATGAGAATCCCAAAAATTTTCAAGCTAGAAATGATGGCCTCCGGTAGCAACTTGACGAAACTGGTCAGGGTATTGACTTCAGCAGTTAAAATGGGCGCTATTTTTGTCGCCTTTCTTTCTATTGTTTCAAATGAGGTCTTCATTACTTTTCGACTCAAATCAATTCTTAAAACATCGATTTTTTCTTCAAAAAGACGATTCATATGCTGCCCTGAAAAAACTGAAAGACCCACTGAAACGGTGATTAATAGAACCACAGAGATTATGTTTTCCACATTATTCTCTGTGGTCAGGGTATCATGTACGACTTTAATGCCATACGCATATAATATGGCTGAGACCCCTCCCGCTAATAATAACCAAGTGAATCGCCTCCACCTATCCCCTATAAGTACATAAATAACTTCCATTCTATCTTTCTACGTGTGAAGTTAATGGAATATGACCTGCTTTTGAATTTCGCTTTTTGATTCTTTTAATCATCCGATAATGAAAGAAGGTTACTCTGCTTTTGTTGATTTCCCTATTAACTCTTTTTTTTTTTTTCTTTTTGCGGTCTGCCTTTTGCTTATTTTCTTGCGGCTTTCCAATGATCTCCATCGTCTCTAATTAATTGGAAAACTGATCTTGTCCATTATCAATATCAATAATGGTCCTTCTCATCTCATTATTGATGTGCGGGTTTCAATAAGTCGTTAATTGTTTTTACTGGATTGAACGTACTCAGTGGAACTTCCACAAAAACCGTGTGCCAATATGACATGGCGCCATTCCATAATCCGGGCAATTCCTGTGCTTTAAGATCCCTCCCACCTTGAGACTTTTGGGTGATGATTCCTGCACTTAAATCGCGAAACTCCAGCAAATCAAATTTTTGGTTCTTATGATTTTTGACACCGCAAACAATATCAACGGGATTAAAATGAGTTGCTTTCTCAAAAATCTGCTTTTGTTCCATTACATTAAAATTCACCTGTGCCCCCTCCACAATTTGTAAAGATCTTCCTTGATCTGTAGCTGTCCAAAAAGGGCCTCCCCCTGGTTCTCCCTCATTTTTCACCATCCCACAAACTCTTATAGGGCGGTTCAAATGGTCCCATAAAGCCCCTCTATTGAAATCCGCAGATGAATCAAAGCCCAATTCATTACGCACCCATTGATTCATCTCGATCAGCCTTTGTTCAGAGCAAGTTGTCTCTAATTCTTTTAAGAGGGAAAATACTTTAGCTTGGACCTCCATTAACTTTCCTCCCAATATTTTTTTGTATTCAATGGTCTCTGACGGATATCGGTCGATAGAAATGTTGTCTATGTTCTTTATAAAAATAAGGTCTGCATCAATTTCATTGAGGTTCTCGAGCAATGCCCCATGGCCTGCTGGGCGAAAAAGTAGAGACCCATCGTCTTTTCTAAAAGGGTCATTTTTCAAATCTACCGCTATTATGTCGGTTGCTATTTTTTGCTCACTAAGGGTGATCTCAATGATTTTTCCATACGCCTCTTCATAACCCTTGCGCACTTCTTTTAAGTGCCTGTCAAAAGAAGCGTGATGATGGGCACTAATGGTAAAATGGATATGGACCCGTCCTTGATCATCTGCAGCATACAAACATCCCTCAACAAGATGCTCTTCGACTGGCGTCCGCGCTCCTTCTGGATAAGCATGAAACTTGATCAGTCCTTTGGGCAACTGCCCATAATTTAAGCCTTTTCCCTGCAATAATTCCTTTATTACCTCCACGGGCGCTTCCTCAAAGATCCCTTTTTCGAGAAGCCCTGCTTTCAGCGTTTCATAAAACGGAAATTCCGACAAATGGTTCAAGAAATGCGCTACTTGATCCGTAAGTGGGGACATCTCATTCTGTTTTCCTTCGTACCGATTTACTGCTGAAAGATATTCGAAAAGCCCCTTAAACATTCGGGTTGCCACACCTGAGGCTGGGGTAAACTTTACCTTCTTTTTGGCTTTTCCACGCTGTTCATAGAGGGCTTGTAATTCTTTTTTTTGTGTTCCATTCAAACTTATGATGCCATCCGAAACCTTGGCGGGTTTTATCAATTTTGCAAAGGGAAATCCCTTTTGAAAACGCTTTACTTGTTCCCCCACTTCTGAAGCATTTACGCCTTGGGTCAATAGTTGCTCTTTGTCTAAATGAACCATCATCTCACTTCTTTCTACCACAATAATATGGGATTCTCCTTATTTTTACTTGGTTTCAGAGGCCTATTTGATTTTTTCCTTACCACTCAAAATTTCTTTGGCGTTTTTCCTTCCTTTTGATCACGTAAAATTTTTTTGGGAAGGGAAAGTTTTAGCTTTGTCGTCGTGTTATAAAATTCAGAAATGAAAGTAAAAGAAGTCGTCTCACTTTTTGAAAATGACCCTGCGCTTAATCTCCTTTTGGCAAAGATTAGCGAACCCCGAACAAACATCAAACTGAAAGGATTGGTCGGCAGTTCTGATGCTCTGAATCTATTGGTTACCTCAGAAAAAATTGAGCAGCCCCTGCTCGTAATCATGCACGACAAAGAAGATGCCGATTTAATCATGAATGACTTGGTGCATTTAGAAGAATCGAGGATCCCTTCTTTTTTTCCCACTTCATATAAGAAACCTTATCAGCCCGAATCCATAGACAACGCCAATATTCTTCACCGTTCTGAAACTTTGACACGGACGCTTAATGAAGAAACCAAAATCATCGTAACCTATCCAGAGGCCCTCGTAGAAAAAGTCCTCAACAAACGTTCGCTGATTCAAAACGTCTTTAAGGCAAATGTAGGAGAACTCGTTGACATACCTTTTTTGTCGGAATTGTTCTCAACCTATGGTTTTGAAAGTACTGATTTCGTCTATGAACCCGGACAGTTCGCCGTGCGAGGAGGCATTGTTGATGTGTTCTCCTTTAGCTCTGAATTTCCGCTGCGTCTCGAATTATTTGGAAACGAAATTGAAAGTATTCGTACGTTTGATCCAGAAACTCAATTATCAAAAAACTCACTTCAATGGGCTTCCATCATGCCCAATACACACACCCAATTATTGAAAGAAGAGCGAATTTCTTTGTTGGAATATTTACCAGAAAACACATTGGTTTGGATCAAAGATTTAAGAGAAACTCAGGATATCATCACTAAAGCATTTGACAAATCGGCGGATTCATTCCATGCCGTTATCTCAATAAGTAACAATACTCAAGTCGTTCAATCTCCCTCCTTACTTTACGAAACCTCTGCCTCTTTTACCTCGCTCTTAGAAAAACGTAAAGTGATAGAGTTTGGTAAACGTACTTTTTTATCGCCTTCTTTTGAAATCGATTTTGAAAATCAGCCCCAACCTTCATTTAATAAAAACTTCGCGTTCTTGGTAGATAGTCTTGGCGCATTACAACACGACGGGTTTCATATTTTTATTTTCTCCGATTCCGAAAAACAACTTGAGCGACTGGCGACCATCTTTGAAGAAATCGATCCCTCTTTGTCTTTTTCTGGAATCACGGGTAGCCTCAACGCAGGCTTTATCTCTCCTACTTCCAAAATTGCCTGTTTGACGGACCATCAAATCTTTGATCGGATACATCGAACGAATGAAAAACCCAAATTCAACAAAAAAAAGGCCCTTACTCTCAGGGAGCTCAAATCTTTACAAACAGGTGATTATGTCGTTCATATTGACCACGGTATCGCTCGTTTTGCCGGACTAGATAAAGTCATGCGCAACGGAAATCAACAAGAGGTCATCCGTTTAGTATATAGGGATGATGATTTACTCTACGTAAGCGTGCACGCCTTGCATAAAATTTCTAAGTATGCAGGAAAAGAGGGTGGGCCTCCCACCACCAGTAAACTCGGTTCTAAAGATTGGGAAACGAAAAAAAACCGAGTTAAAAGTAAGGTAAAAGACATCGCTAAAGAATTAATCACCCTATACGCCAAAAGGAAAACGGCTCCCGGATTTGCATTTCCTAAGGATACTTTTTTGCAAGCTGAATTAGAGTCCAGCTTTATGTACCAAGAAACACCAGATCAACATTCCGCTACTGTAGATATCAAAACAGATATGGAGCGAGTGCATCCTATGGATCGCCTGATCTGTGGAGACGTCGGTTTTGGAAAAACGGAAGTGGCCATTCGAGCGGCCTTCAAAGCGGTAAACGCCAATAAACAAGTGGCCGTTCTGGTTCCTACCACAATTTTGGCCCTCCAACATTATCAAACCTTCTCAGAACGGCTTCGTGATTTTCCAATCACCGTTGATTTTGTGAATCGATTTAAAACCGCCAAAGAAATTACAGCCATTAAGAAAAAATTACGCGACGGACACATAGATATTCTCATTGGTACCCACCGAATTGTAAATAAGGACATGATTTTCAAAGACCTTGGCCTCATGATTATTGATGAAGAACAAAAGTTTGGTGTCAAAATTAAAGAGCAATTGAAAGAATTACGCGTGAATGTAGACGCCATGACACTGACCGCTACGCCCATCCCTCGGACCCTTCATTTTTCCCTGATGGGAGCTCGAGATTTGTCTATCATCGCAACCCCGCCTCCAAATAGAGTCCCTGTTACCACAGAGGTCTGCGAATTCAGTCAAGAAGTGATTAGAGATGCGGTTCATCATGAACTTAGAAGAAAAGGCCAAGTCTTCTTTGTTCACAACCGAATTGGAGATATTGAAAGTTTAGCCAATCTGATTTATAAGCTTGTTCCTGATGCGCGCATTGCCATTGCACATGGGCAAATGGCCGGTCCCAAATTAGAAAAGGTCATGGTCAGCTTTATAAATGGTGCGTACGATGTACTGATCTCAACCAACATTATTGAGTCTGGATTAGACATCCCCAATGCCAATACTATCATTATAAATAGGGCACATATGTTTGGTCTCTCTGATCTTCATCAGATGCGGGGTAGGGTGGGGCGATCCAATACCAAAGCCTACTGTTATTTGTTAACCCCTGCTCATTCGACAGTATCTTCTGATGCCAGAAAACGCTTGATTGCACTGGAAGAGTTCTCCGAGCTGGGCGATGGTTTCAAAGTGGCCATGAGAGATTTAGATATTCGAGGTGCCGGGGATCTTTTAGGAAGTGAACAAAGTGGTTTTGTAAATGATCTTGGTTTTGATATGTATCATAAAATTCTCGATGATGCGGTCCTTGAATTGAAAGAAAATGAATTCAAGGAATTATTTCAAGACAACTTAGTACAAGAAAAGGTCTCTGATTCATTTATCAGTGATTGTGTGCTAGAAACCGATCTGGAAATCCTTATTCCTCAAGAATATATTACCAATACCTCAGAAAGGCTTAGATTATACAATGATTTGGATAATGTGGAAACAGATGACGCCCTGTTAACCCTTCAAAACAGCACCAAAGATCGATTTGGTGCGCTACCTGAACCTGTAAACGAATTGATAAAATCGGTTCGATTGCGTTGGCTTGGCCGCGATTTTGGATTAGATAAAATTGTATTAAAAAACAGTACGATGAAGTTACACATATTAGAAGGTAAAAAAGACGCCTATTTTCTGTCTTCTGCTTTTAAAAAGCTTATTCAATTTGCCCAAAATCATCCCCAACGTTGCAAAATCAAAGAACAAAACCAAAAATTGATTTTTTCTATTGATCATGTTCATTCCCTCGATGATTCCTTCCCTATTTTCGCCTCATTTTTTAGAGTTTAGGTCTTTCTAGACTGTTTTTTTGCTTTTTAAGAAGAAGAACCCGCTTTTTTCATTTTTCATTTCGATAAATAATATAAATTTTGCCTACATTAGCATTATTAAGTTAAAAGATAGTTAACCAATCTTATGGAAAATGTTTATTCTATGGTGAAGTCACTGACCTATACCATAACAATCGCATCAATATTAACCTCTTGTATTTTTGGAGGAGGCAACCCGAATAGTTCCAATCCTGGAAGCGCCAGTAAGGTCACAGGTTTAGAATGGAATGTCGATGAAGAAGATGGAGGTAGTTTTCAAGTCAGTGAGTATGCAGGTCAACCCGTGGGTCCGAACCTTGTTTTTATAGAAGGGGGTAGAACCGTCTTAGGGTCCGTGGAAGAAGACGTTATATACTCAAGAGATAATGTCGAGCGTTCAGTAACCATCGCCTCCTTTTATATGGATGAAACTGAGATAACAAACATCAACTGGCTTGAATATGAGCATTACATTCGTATTGACTCTGAAGAGGTTTATTGGCAAAATAACTTGCCGGATACCGCTGTCTGGTCACGAGACCTTGCCTTCAATGATCCTTATGTTTCACATTATTACAGGTACCCTGGATTTAGATTTTTTCCTGTGGTGGGTATTAACTGGAGGCAGGCTGTGAATTATTGTGCTTGGCGAACTGAAGTAGTAAATCTTAAGTTGGCAACAGATGCTGGATTTTTCGAAGAAGGTGAAGATGACGGAGACGATGCTTTCGCTGAGGACGATGCCTTCGCCGAAGACGAAAATACCGAGGTTGGCAGTGTACAAGGAAACAGTTTTCGCGTCCCGATTGAAAGTGGTATCATATTGCCTGCTTACCGCCTTCCTACCGAAGCCGAATGGGAATATGCCGCTCAAGCTCTTATTGGCACCCAGTGGTTAGATGAAACACAAACTAATAGTAGGATTTATCCATGGGATGGTCATACACTTAGAAATCCTTATGGTAAATCTCTTGGATACATGTTAGCAAATTACAAGAGAGGTCGAGGTGATTATGCCGGTATTGCGGGAAAACTAAATGATGGGTCAATGATCACCGATTATGTTTACAATTACCCTCCAAATGATTATGGTTTATATAACATGGCTGGAAATGTAAACGAATGGGTCCAAGATGTCTATCGTCCACTCTCTTTTCAAGATATGGATGACTTAAACCCAGCCAGGCGTGATGCAGTATTAGATGAAGAAGATTTGTACGATGGCGGCTACAACTTCATTGGAAACGAAAGAGCTTATGAAACTGAAGAAGAGGCTCTCAATGCAGGTGTGCCTAGATCACAATATAATGTGGACAACCCTCCTATGAAACGTATGAGAGTTTTCAAAGGAGGATCTTGGAAAGATGTCGCCTATTGGATGTCTCCGGGAACCCGACGCGCTCTTTTTGAAGATTCCTCTACGAATGCCATTGGCTTCAGATGTGCCATGGTCCATGCTGGATCAAATTACTAAAAAAAATTAATACAAAAAAAGCGATCCGTGGAAATGCAGATCGCTTTTTTTATGCCTTCTTTTTATGCTTACCCGACATAAAAATTTATTTTCCCCCATCATAATGGGTATTGAGTAGATGAAAAGTAAGATATCACTAAGACTTCTTATCTTAATTGGTATTGTATTTGAGAGCGTTCTTTTTTTCCCCTTTTTTCTTTTTAACGATGACTTAGGAAAAGTGTTCAGATGTGCTGCTCGCTATTAGGGAAGACTTTCGTTTGGCTTATATTGACGGGCATTTTATTAGTTTATACAAGAGCATCCCCTTAATCTCCCCCTTATTAAAACCATATAATGGGTTACCGTTTTCAGTGTCATGCACATCATACATATTAGCTTCTTAGCTGCCTCTGTAGGGCTGAGCGACTTACCCATAGTCCCTGTTAAACTCATTGGTGGCTTCTTGGCCTATGTGGGGATACTTTGCTATCCCTTCTTTATAGGAATCCTCCGAAATATAGCCTTCCGTCTGATGTACTTCTTTTATGTTGGTTTCGTAATGGCCATGCCTTTTATGGCCGCATTCGTAGAAAATTTATAAGTGCAGATCTTGAAATTTTTCGCTTTATTGGTTTAGGTATCGTACTCGTTTCTTTTGGAATGGCTGGTATTCGACTGTCCCGAATAAAGTCGTTGTGACCCTTTCTATTGTTTCTTAGGATAAAAAACATCCCCTCATCCCTTTTTAAGAGGTGCTTGATCAACTAATCATCTCCTTAAAAAAAAAAAATAAGTCTAACAATAACAAATATAACCCAATCATAGAGGCTCCATTAAGTAATCCGCATCTAACCGGAAAACCCTTGCTTTAACTCTTTATTTTATGTCAAAATTATAGTTCCCTGTTTATTTTCACGTGGCAAGGGCCAAAATAGTAATTTTTCGTGCTTTCGAAGCGATCAAT
>Ga0114997_10000232_pt1 | contig 43768 bp, 43 predicted proteins | sample ArcticOcean_MG_C_2_FD_87045 | JGI IMG/M metagenome (GOLD analysis project Ga0114997, IMG submission 87045) | Marine microbial communities from western Arctic Ocean - ArcticOcean_MG_CB4_136 | ecosystem: Environmental > Aquatic > Marine > Oceanic | place: Arctic Ocean: Canada Basin | collected... | reverse complement strand
ATAGATAAAGGTTCATTAGAATTGATTGATAATGTGGCAACAGGTAGAGACATCCAATGAAACCTATAATCGAACTCTTTACTTTCAACAAAAAAAGAGAGAAGTAAAATATTTAATCCAATACATAATCCTATAAAATTATTCTTGATTAACATAAAAATTTCTATCCCTTATCTCATAATCTTTCATATTTCCGGTTTCTAGACTACAATTTCAATAATTATTTACCAGTGTAAACGAATGAAAACAATCTCGAAAAATAGGTGCCAGATAATAACAACTAAATATTTTCAGGTTAATAATTTACTTTTAAAAATATAACCACTAATAACAAGTTGAGTGTAACATCCCTCTTTAGGTTTCTTTAAAAAAAACAGCCATGTCTCGCACATCTTGGTGCTCACTGCCCGACGGGCTAAGCAGCTCTTGACCTGCTAGAGCAAGGAGAGCCGCTAGAAAGGATAATGATTAGAGGAGGTTGGCAAACTGACTCTACCGCCATGGCGTATCTCAGAAACTGGACTATTTAGATACTTTGAGCACTAATCAGGGAAGTTTAAGTCTTTCTTTAAGATATCGGGAGGAGACGGCAAATCTTTAAATAACCGCCAAACCAAATCTGACTTGGGAAATAAAACGACCCAAACAGTAAGCAATATCAAGGAAAAGTAGGCAATCAGACCTTGTTTTGCTACATACCAACCTTCGACGTCTCCTTTGTATGGTCCGATAACATTGTCATAAAAATCTAGCGTACCACTATAACCTTCAAGAATATCCTCTTCACCACGAAACACTATCGGCCCAATGCCAGAGAGACCAGGTTTGACCTGTACAATAATATCCTGTGCTTCAACAGGGAAAGCATCAAAACATCTTGATGCCTGTGGTCTTGGGCCGACCAAACTCATATGTCCAATGAATACATTGAGTAACTGCGGTAATTCGTTAATTTTTGTTTTCCTCAAAAACTTACCAGCCGGTAAAACTCTGGGATCGTTTTTCATAGTAACGGATCCAGTTCCCATACTCGGACTATCCTTAAGCATAGTTGCAAATTTAAAGAGCTTAAACATTTCCCTATTTTTACCAACACGCTCTTGGAGAAAAAAAATCTCACCCTCACCAGAAAATTTCAGAAACAACACGATGGGAATAAGCAAAGGTGAAAGTACAATAAGTGCTAGGCCTGAAAGTACTACATCGAAAAATCGAATCAACATTACATCCTCTGATCAAGATATTTACCGGTCTCTTTATGAGCAAAATCGGGTAATAAGTCAAAAAATAAGTCTAAGACGGCCTGTTTATCCCAGCTACCTTTATCTCTCAGAGCTTGAACACCAGAAGAAAAATCATCTAATTTTTGACTATCGTAAATAGGTTGATTTTTTATAGCGCCCACTCCATCGAACCGACTCATGTCGAGGTCTTCTTTATCAGTGAAGAATTCCTCGAAATCCTTTTCGCCTGTCGTATCACTGCTAAAAAAATAACAAGGCCACTGTTTCTTAGCGATCAACTCGGCAGCACGATCACGAGCTTCCTCTTCACTAGCGCAGCCAAATGGCTCGTAACCCATTTGGCGTAAATAACGCTCTGCGATATCAGAAAATGTGATGAGATGAAGATGTTCACTCAATTTAGGGAAGAATATCTCTCTATTTTCTCCTAGCAAGCCGGACATAAGACACAACTCGCCAGATTCTTGCGGTGTTACGAAATACCGACGCACATCATTAGGGGCGGAGAATGGTTGGCGCTTTGCAAAACGCTGATTAAAACCATGTAGTAAAGAACCATCAGAGAACGCCACATTTGCGAAACGTGCCATTGAAATAGGCATAGTTTCGCTCTCACGCATTAAGAACATTTCCATAATACGCTTGCTCGCACCCATCATATTTACTGGGTTTGCTGCTTTGTCCGTCGATACGCAAAAATACTTTTTAGCCCCATTATCTCGAGCGAGCCTGAATGTTTTAATAGTATTAAAAATATTTACGCTCAACATCCGCATTAGTGTGTATGGATCTTTCTCACTTCTCACATGTTTCAATGCCGATAGGTTAAAGACATAATCATACGGTCCTTCTGAGGAGATAAGAGCTTCAAATTCAGGACTACCACAATCAACCGCAAATGTTCTAAATTCACCTTCAATATAGCCAAGGGTGCTGCGAATATCGCGTACCAGTTCAACCATATTATTTTCACTAATATCAACAACATGAAGTACTTTGGGACTTCGCTTAAAAATCTCTTTAGTCACTGCTTGCCCAATAGAACCAGCACCGCCGATTACTAGAAACCGGCTAGCCTTAACCAATGACGATAAATCATCAGAAAGGATATCAACATCATCACCAAAAAGCGTTGATTTGCGGCCAATAAGGTCTAAAACCCCAGCTTCATCACTCATGCTAACGCCTCCAAAAGTGCGTTACATACCTGATCAACCTCATGTTCGGTCATGGTGGGGAATAGGGGAAGCGTCAGCTGTCGACGGCAAATATCTGCAGTAACAGGTGAATCATTTGCCGAAAACTGTCCTTTATAGCCTGTAAAATCCCAAAAGGGTGGATAGTGTATGCTCGACTGGATTCTCTTTTCTTTTAGAGCACCAATAACAGTTACCCGATCTGTTTTCTCAGGGAGTAATACTGGCAAGATGTGATATACAGACGTAAAGTTTGACGCCTGGTTTTCGAACGGCATTGTAACTAGAGAACTCTGGAGATTACTTCGATACCGGTCAGTAAGCTCCCCTCGCCTAATATTACCCGCTGGCAATTTATCAAGTTGCACAGAGCCAATCGCGGCTCGCATTTCATCCATTCTATAATTTAAGCCTGGTTGCGCAACGTCATAGGTGATAGCCCGACCTTTATGCCTGTCCAATGTGAGAGTAGTCATACCGTGGGAACGTAAATAACCGAGTTTCTTATTTAGTTCAACATCCAATGTAGAAACCATCCCTCCCTCACCGATAGAGAGGTTTTTATTACTGAAGAAGGAAAAACAACCTACGTCCCCAAAAGTTCCACACTTCTTTCCATCTACTGAAGCACCTGGAGCATGAGCAACATCCTCAATTAAACCAATGCCTTTGTCTCGACAGAGCTGACTGATTTTGGCAATATCCTTTACTGGATATCCCGCATAGTGAACCACAATAATAGCTTTTGTTTTTTCTGTTAACTGGGTTTCTATTGATCCGAGAGACATATTCCAATCGTTTAAAGACGTCGCATCAGCTAGTACTGGCCTGGCACCAACTAATGTAACCACATTAACGTCAGCTACGAAGGTAAGTGAGGGTATTATAACTTCATCACCCGGCCCGACGTCTAGCGCCAAAAGAGCCATATGGAGTGCTGCAGTTCCATTAGATACTGCTTTACAGAGTGCCCCATCACCAAGAAATTTTCCAAAAGAAGTTTCGAATTTAATGGTTTCCTCTCCCATGGATAGCCACCCTCCGCCAACCACCGAAGATGCAGCCTGAACTTCCCTTTGATCAAAATTAAGTTTAAAAAGTTGAATATTCCACATAATAATTGAATCTCCCCCTAGCGGGCCAAAATTTTTAAATAAAAAACACAGTCAATGTGCTACGACACAGATTTCAAATAAAATAATAGATCAAAGGTAGATATCCTTCATGGGATTACTACATGACCAATCTTGGTCACAAATAGGGCAACTAGCCCATATTGTAACTTTGTTCATGCGACGGCATACCATAAATAGAAAGGTAACTAGTTCTAGACTTAAACACCTAATTTACCATATGTAAAGATGGCTTGTGAAAAATATACCAATAACGCTACTAACAATTAAAGTATCTGCCTCTAACAGCTATCTTAATATCCGATAGGCAAATCGCTTAACGAACGAAGGACTTATAGACATGAAAAAATAACCAAAGGCATACAAATCAGCAATATATCCAAACTCCAAAACCCGATTTAATACCAACAACCTAAATTTAAGAAGAGAGAGTGACTTACTGATATCACCTCTTCTCTTGTAAAACTGCTCCGTTTGACGAACCTGAACCGCAACGTAGGGAATATTTGCAAAAATACATCCTGCCTTAAAGCCTTTAAACCAAAGTAATGTGTCCTCTGCCATGCGGAGCTCTCCACTATAACTACCCGCCTTATCGAAAAAGCTTTTCCTGAACATAGAGGTAACATGAGGGAGGGGATCTCTTTTAGCAAAAAAAAGACGCATTTCATCATGGCCTAATGGGTACTCTACTTTCTTCCTTGTAATACCACCATTTTCATCAATCTCTGAGATATAACCCCCTACAACGTCAACATTGGGGTGTTCTTCTAAATAAGCCAACTGCTTGAGAAACCGATCATCTGAAGCCACATCATCAGAATCCATGCGAGCAATGTATTCAAAATCACAGTGCATCAGTCCCTGAGCCAGAGCCCAGCCAAGTCCAACATTCTCGTTCAGCACGACGACCTTTAGTTTATTACCGATTTTATGCTGCCATTTCGCTATTGCATCGTGCAGCTCCTGCCTAAGAAATCCATCTAAAACTAAAACAATCTGCAATGGCTTAAGCGACTGTCCATCCCAAACTGAACGAATAGCTTGATTAAAAACTTCAACCTGCTCACCATCATATATCGATATAAGCACTGAAATGCCGACCTGACGAGCTTTTTGATTTACATTATTTTGCTGCATAAAGATTATCCGTCCAGTAAAAAATATCGAGATATAACAATGATTAAAATATAAAGGTAGTAGAAAAATCAGAACGATCAATTAAAGATTCGTCCCTGGTTCTTTTCTCCGTTAATGTTTTAACAAAAGGCACAGCAGTCTTAAAACTTACTCAAACAGCAAACAAATCAAGCACTGTTTATCCTTAAAAGTAGACCATTCAACAGAAATGAGACGGGCGCCCTGCTATAGAAGTGACTCATTCAGATATTATAACTATGTTAAGTGATATATCTCGGTTGTAATAATACTTGTAACTTACAGCACTGGCAGCAAATAGAAAATTTATAACTGTATAGCCAACTTTATTCTGAAATATAGCCCGTGGGATTTTTACACTGCCATCTCCAGCTATCCTCGCAGATCCTATCTACGCTGAGCTCAGCACTCCAGCCCAAGACATTATTCGCTTTTTCAACTCCGGCTATACAAATAGCCACATCTCCTGCTCGTCGAGAAGAAACTTCAATGGGAACTGATACTCCGGTTACTAATTCAAAAGTTGTTATTAATTCAAATACTGAAACACCAGTCCCCGTGCCCAAATTCACTGTTAATAAACCAACATCTTCATCACATTTCCTTAAAGCGGCCAGATGTCCTTTGGCAAGATCCACAACATGGATATAGTCTCGTATCCCAGATCCATCAGGCGTATCATAGTCATTTCCAAAGACAGAAATATAAGGGAATTTACCAATTGCTGTTTGAGTAATAAAAGGCATAAGGTTCGTTGGTGCCCCTCTTGGATCCTCGCCCAACATACCTGAAGGATGGGCGCCCGCAGGATTAAAGTATCGCAAAATCACAATATCCCATCTTGAATTGCTCAGATAAAGATCTGTTAGAACCTGCTCTACCATCAGCTTTGACCTACCATACGGGTTAGTTGGTTCTCCTACTGGCATATCCTCGGTTAAAGGGATTGAAGTAGGAACACCATAGACAGTTGCAGACGATGAAAAAACCAACTTAAATACGTTGTGTTGTTGCATCACAGAAACTAAATTCAAGGCACCAAACACATTATTACAATAGTAATCAACAGGAATTGAAATAGATTCACTTACTGATTTAAGACCTGCGAAATGAATGACACTATCAATCTTAAATTTTTTAAATACTTTTTCAAGATCACTTCTATTACAAACATTGCCCTCTACGAGATCAATCTTTGTTCCACACAACGATTCAACTCTATCAATAGCAGTACGACATGAGTTTGAAAAATTATCTAACACAATGACATGGAAATCATCAGCCACTAACTCCACAATGGTGTGACTACCTATAAATCCAGCCCCCCCAGTCACAAGAATTGATTTCATAATCTACCTTCGCAAAAAAAATAAAAAAAACTACCAAAATTATTGAAACAACAATATAAAAGGAATCAATAAAAATTTAAAATCATATTACCAATGGTAATGAAAAGAGCATTCTGGAACTGACTATTATAACCCTAATATGTCATACTAATTCCCTGCAGAAAGGTTAATTATCTGACATTGCGACTAGATCCATCTCCTAGTACTTCTAGATCATTGTCCCAACGGCGTGGAGAAATATTTGCATTGAAGTAAAGTCCGATGAATAGCCACAGCACTGGAACACCAATAAATTCATTAAAAACCAGGCCAACACATATCGTGGCAATGATTGGGTAAAGATATAGGCTACTATAAGCAATTCTGAGTAAATACAAAAGAAAGAAGAAACCCATCAATCCAACCTGGGCAACAATCGAAATATAGTAATTGTGAGCATATCCTAATCTAAATGATTCAGAAGGAGACAGGCCTTCTGATAAAATAGCGGCTAAATAATTGGGCGGACCTAACCCGGAGCCATTAGGAAATACCTGAATTATATAGCCTACAGCAGTCGCTAGCAAACCTACTCGCCTTTTATCCTCAACTAAATCATCGAAATTCAATTCTCCTATAAGAGCGCTATAAATCGCGTCTAATAATAAAGGATTCTCAGCAACAAAAATATTAAGCAAATAGACCCCAGCTAAGCAGATAGATGCAATAGTAACTTTAATAATCCTTGATTTATCCCAGTAAATAGCTATAAATAAGATTCCAAGCATCAATAGAAACGAGCGGCTCATTAATAAAACCCCACAAGAAATCATCAATATCACCAGGCAATTACGCACCCTTTTAGATGTTAGATTATATTTCAATAAAACAAAGATCCCCGACACTAAAAAGTAAGCAGTAAAATTTGAATCAATACCAAGTGAAATAAGAAAATTAGCCACAGGCCCGCCCTGCACGAAACCAACGGCAATTAAACCGCTTAATGCGCAAGAGGTCCATAGAATCATATGAACAGATTGAAGTGGGAATCTATAAGCAAATAATACAGTTAGCAAGCTACTTAAATACAACATAGAGTAAATAGTATTAACCGCTACACTCGTACAAAACCAATAAGAAACCATGATGAGTGTCAATATCATAAACGCTAGTGGAGACAGAGCCTTTGGAAAGTAAAAAACTCGTGATGATTGCAAAAGAAATAACAGCACCATACTTAAATAAATCATGTATATAACATTAGTACCTAGCCCGAGAATTGTGCCAATAACTAAGATAGCAAAAATATAAAAAGAACCGCTCCAAATTGACCTAAAGGTCATCACGTCTAAACCGTTTACTTAACAACGAGGTTTTAGAGTACACAGTCACCTCAATGTTGTGCTCCTTGTAAAAATCAAATAACCCTTCGGTAGAGTCAGCAATAAATTTAGCTTCGCCTTTGGTAATGCCAGGAACATTAATACGTATCTTAAATTTCATTAGGAAAAGAATGTAACGAATAACATTCTCAATGTGTATATAAACGTTATTATATAAATTGATACTTTTAGAAAAAACAAAACCGTTAAGCTTAGATACAAAACCAGATTTCTGATAAAAACGAGAAATTTTATCGTCATCTAGTAATCCAATATCCCATCCAAACAAATGCAGTGTTTTTGATGAGAAATACAAAGGAAAGAATATACACAGTTCGTACATTATTCCGGGGCCTAGTGGGCGCTTATTACTACTAAAAAGATCCGTAAACTCCTCAAAATTCTTCATCGATGAAAGCGACATCTCCAATGATGAAACAGATCGAGGGATTTCATATCTAAAATCATACACCCCTTTTGGTATTCGTTTATAGAGCGACCCAGAAAATGCATATACTACTTTAGGAGGGGATCGAAATCTGTCATACTTGTAAAGCTCAAAGTTATCATCATTAATTACGTGTAAGTCACAGGAATCCAGAAGGTGGATTGCTTGTTTCACAGCAATAATAAACTTACCTTCACAAAAATTCCGGAGCTTTGTTTTGTCCAAACTATTAAGCGACGGACCCGCTGTGACTATAACCACATCTTTGGATTTGTGTCGATCTATATACTCGTGCAGCGCTTTATTTTTCATATACTAAACAACCATATTTATTTAATAAATAATAAACCAATATTAATCGGTCTGATTACTGATCACAAATCGGCCTAGTAAATTGGCAAATTTAGAGTTCCCTGAAACATTCCAATGATTATCAAGAGAATGATAATCTGATAAATCGAAAAAACTCGTAAGATCTATCAAGTGTGACGGAGGAAGCATCTCACAGAAAAGGCTCCATTGTTTATCGAAGTATCCTTCAGCTCCCCTCAGACCAAGCTCTTCTTTAATTGGAACTCTAACAACATAAACTTTTTGGAAATTTAAAAAAATCTCCTTTAATACTCTTTTCTCTTCCTCAAGAAACGCATTAGGATAGTTAGACATGCAATATTTCCTATCCAGCATAAAAAACCGTGAGCCACGCCAGCGAAAAGTTATCCTACCTGATAATATCTTACTAAAAAATTTTAAATAGAACTTCAAGTAATCGAATTTACCTAAATTTAGCTTCCAACCCATGTATTTAAAATAGCTACCGCCTACTTTTCTATAATTAAAAAAGCTCAGAGACGTTATCAAAACATTAGGGTGATAGATGTAAATCAAGGTATTCAAGTTATCATCTAACTTTTTGATGTTCGCCAAGTGTTGCAGATTAGAACAAGGAAAGCTCAGATTAGAGACGTTGCATATCAAATTATTGAACCAAGCGTCTTCTTCGTCGACACCAACCGATGCGCCAAAACTTGTCCCAACGGCCATGTATTTCTGACCATTAAAGGATTCACCTCGATAGCCATTTTCATTAGTTTTTAAGGAGAAACCTAATTCTTTATAACCAAGTGACAAATTCCGCTGAAATGTTAAATTTCCCGGCGAGTCCTCAGCTAATACCTTAAGCCAATCAGTGCTTTTTGGTGGAAATTGTATTAATACCATGGAGAAATATAGTCTTTAATAGTGAAAGCAAATGCTTGGTAACGTATGTCAATAGTGGCCAGCTAATCTGTTTTTCCTGCACAATATAGTAAATAGTGCTTTTACAAACTTCGTATGAGATGAGCAGCTTTTTTTTATAATATTGATCGCTATGAACAAACGCGTTCAACCCATTACCATCTCTACCATAAAATTGGATGATATCCTGCAAGAAAAATCCCCGTATCTTCTCTTCTTCGATTATGGCAAGGAAGAACAGCCAATCATTGTACTGACTTGTAAAAACCCGACCTAGCGCAAAAGTTGACTTCATCATATTCGTACAAGTGTTTAGTTTAACCTTATGGTACGAAGTCCAATCAAACTCCCGTTGTGGATTCGTGGTGCTTGTACAATATCCATGCTCACCTGACAGCAAAAACTCCTGATAGTTACCAAAACACATATCGTAGCCTTCATTTAACTTATCAACTTGCAGCTCTAATCGCCGTGGTGCTGGTCTATCGTCGCCTCCCGTAAAAACCACAAAATCCGACTCAATTAGATTTATGAGAAAGTTGCAGTTGCCGACAACTCCAAGATTACAAGGCTGTTCAAAATAGATCAAATTGACGGCTGGAAAATCGTCAATAAACCTTTGTACCTCTAAGGAAGTGCTATCCGATGAGGCATCGTCAGAAACCAAGAGGCGGAAATATGGGTAACTCTGCTCAGAATATGCTTTGAGAGTTTCATAAATATAAGCCTCACCGTTATATACCGGCATACAGATGTCAACGGTCATCGATAGTCCTCTGATTCTGTTGCAATAACCACAAGATAGAGGTCTTAAACAAATTCATTTATAACCTTTATAACGTGATCAACTTCCTCACGCCGAATAGTTGGATAAATCGGGATTGATACAACTTTCTGATTTACGTCAGAAAATCCCTCCGAATCACAGAACTCAACATCATGGTAGCAAGGATGCTGATGAATCAATCTAGGATAATGGATCCCGGTTTCGATACCATTCGACTTTAGAAATGCACAAAATCTATCTCTTGCCTCGACTCTTAAAACAAACAGATGGAACGCATGCGTTCTACCAGTCTTTTTCAGATCATTGCTATATGGCAAGATTATATCTGGACCATTTATCTCATTGAAGTAACGTTCTGCTACTGCTGACCGAAGCATTAAATTTTGTTGATATGACTTGAGCTTTATACTTAAAATCACTGCTTGAAATTCATCAAGCCGAGAATTTATTCCAATTTCAGTATGGTGATATTTTTGAGAAGACCCATAGTTCCGGATCTTCCTACAGCAATCAATAAGCCGTTCGTCATGACTGGTTATTGCACCTGCATCACCGAGGGCTCCAAGATTCTTGCCTGGATAAAAGCTAAAAGCTGCTGCGTCGCCGTAAGAGCCTACTTTAGTTCCCAATCTTTCAGCGCCGTGAGCTTGAGCTGCATCCTCAATAAGAAGCACTCCATTGTCTTTACAAACTTTCAAAAGTTTCTCTGAAATAGCAGGATAACCATAAAGGTGTACTAAGATCACTGCCTTAGTTTTTGGGGTTATTTGATCCTCCAGTATTTTAGAGGTCAAGCAATAGGTCAGAGGACAAGGATTTACAAGCTTTAAATTTAAATTTAAATTAGTAACCGCTAACGCGGTAGCAATAAACGTATTCGATGGAACTATTATTTCGTCGCCTTCTTTGAGTAATCCAAGTCTTTTATACGACATTAAAATCACGGAGAGTGCGTCATATCCATTTCCAACTCCGACGCAAAATCGACTACCACAGAATTTCGCAAATTCATTCTCGAATTGGTCTGCACGATCTCCCAGTATAAAGGTTCCAGAGTCAATGATGCACTCTAGCGCCTCGATAATTTCATTCTTTATGTTGGCATTTTCCCTGCTTATATCATTGAATGGCACTATCATATCAGACGAATTTCCCAAGTATCAAAGTAAACAGCAGACATATTCAATTCTTGTTTTGATTTTAACAACGCAGTCTCAATAATTTTTTTCTTTTACATAATCTAAAAACTCATCATAACTTTTAATATAGTCATCTTCACTAAATATCTCACTCGCAAATACCACGACCAATGCATCCTCAGTAAAATTACGTAAAACACGCCACGCTGGAAAATCAATAAGCAAACCTTTATCGTGGTTATCAAGGTGATAGACCTCAACGTCAGTGCCATTATTAAGTTCCACTTCGACTGAACCAGACATGCAAACCATAAGCTGTTTAAGCTCTTTATGGGCATGAAAACCTCGAGTTAAATTCGCAGAATTATTATGAATGTAATAAACACGCTTTATTGTAAAATCGATATCGACCCCACATTCAATAACATTCAAAGTACCTCTATCGTCTGAAAAACTTTTAATCTTCAACATGTTTTAAAGCAATCTCCTTCAGATAATTACCGTAGTCTGTATTTTTATGTGATGCTATTTTAGCTAAGATTTTGCGAACTGAAATCCACCCATTTGCCAAAGCAATCTCTTCTAAACAGGCCACTTTAAACCCCTGACGTTTTTCAAGGGTATGAACAAAAAGACCTGCCTCGAGCAAACTCTCAGCCGTGCCTGTATCAAGCCACGCAAACCCTCGGCCTAACAACTCAATGTTTAACCTACCGCGCTCTAAATAGATTTGATTAACACTGGTTATTTCCAGTTCGCCCCTGATCGACGGCCGCACCTGCTTAGCAATATCAACTACATCATTGTCGTAAAAGTATAAACCGGTTACTGCGTAGTTAGACTTAGGATTGTTTGGTTTTTCCTCGAGAGACAGAACTTTATGATTCTCATCAAAATCAACAACGCCAAAACGCTCAGGATCTTTTACCTGGTAGCCAAACAAAGTTGCACCGCTTTCTCGATCTGCAGCCTTTTTCAACATCGCCGAGAATCCTTGCCCATGAAATATGTTGTCTCCCAGAATAAGGCAGACCTTATCGTTCCCAATAAAATTTTCGCCAATAATAAATGCCTGCGCTAAGCCATCGGGACTGGGTTGCTCTGCGTAAGACAAATTTATACCAAAGTCTTGCCCACCATCTAAAAGTCTTTCGTAATTTGGGAGATCCTGAGGAGTTGATATAATTAATATATCTCTAATACCCGCTAACATAAGAACCGACAATGCATAATAAATCATCGGCTTGTCATATATTGGTAATAATTGTTTTGATACAACGACTGTCATTGGGTGAAGTCTCGTTCCAGATCCGCCTGCTAGTATAATTCCTTTCATTTGAAACTCTTACTCCCCTTTAAGACACCAAGGCGTTCGCGCTGATAGCTACCATTCTGCGCGCGATGACACCAATCTAGATTTTGCAAATACCAAACAACTGTTTTGCGCATGCCAGATTCAAAGGATTCTTCGGGTTGCCAGCCTAGTTCAGTCGATATTTTACTAGCATTTATTGAGTAACGACGGTCATGCCCTGGCCTGTCCTGCACAAACGTAACAAGCCCTCGATACTCAATGGTATTAGGCATAAGTTCCTGAAGAAGATCACAAATAGAAATCACCACTTCAATATTTTCTTTCTCATTATTGCCTCCAATATTGTAAGTTTCTCCCACCGAACCAGCAGTTAAAACTCTCAACAATGCCCGCGCATGGTCTTCAACGTAGAGCCAGTCTCTTATTTGGTCGCCACTGCCATATATTGGCAATTTTGCTCCCTCAAGAGCATTTAGAATTGTTATTGGAACAAGTTTTTCAGGAAAGTGATAGGGACCATAATTATTAGAACAATTGCTCAAAAGTGTGGGTAAACCATATGTCCGTCCCCAAGCTCGGACTAAATGATCTGAGCTAGCTTTACTTGCCGAATAAGGGCTGCTAGGCGCATAAGGAGTATTTTCAGTAAACTGCACAGATAAAGCTTCGGGATTTTCTTTCGGGTGAGGCAAATCACCATAAACTTCATCAGTAGAAATATGGTGGAAACGAAATTCCTGCTTACTAATCTCCGGAAGCTTGCTCCAGTAATCTCGAGCAACCTCTAAAAGCGTAAAGGTACCTAATATGTTTGTTTGTATAAAATCTGCAGGGCCGTCGATAGATCGGTCCACATGACTTTCAGCCGCCAAGTGCATAACGTAATCGGGCTTATAATAGGAAAATATTTGGTCTAATTTAGCACGATTACAAATATCAGCCTTTTCAAAGAAATAGCGATTTGAGCTTTCTACTTCTCGCAGGTTTTCAACATTACCTGCATAGGTGAGCTTATCAAGGTTCACAACACTAAAGTCAGTCGTATTCAAAATACAGCGTATGACTGCTGAACCGATAAACCCAGCTCCACCAGTCACTAGAATCCGCTTACTCATCTGAGGCTCTCTCAGACAAGGCGTTTTTGAGCTGGTCTATAGTATTTTTATGCACATACTCTACTGCGTCCACAGTATTGTTTGCATTGTGAGAGCCCAAAATCACGTTCTCAAATTTAAGCAACTTACTGCTGACAGGCAAGGGCTCCGTTTCATAAACATCAAGGGCTGCCCCTACCACGATGCCTTCTTCAAGCCCCCAAACCAAGTCTTCTTCGACAACAATTGGACCTCTTCCAACGTTAATAATGATTACTCCTTTTTTGGAGCGGGCTATAAGCGATTTGTTTACCAAGGCATTTGTGGAAGGATTTAAGCTTGAGGTTATTATCACAGCATCACATAAATCAAAAAGATCCTCAATAGAGACTTTCTTATAATCACTCATCGCAACCAGAGGATCTGAATAGTGTACATCACATCCAAGACTAGCCAATCTAGCTGCCGCACCGCTACCAATAGCCCCCATCCCAATAAAGCCAACATTAAAATCGACAAGTGTTCTATATTTGTTCTTTGGCCAGATGCCTCGCCTTACGCAACGATCCGTATTTACCACCCCTCTAGTTAAAGATAGTAAGTACGCAACAGCCATTTCACCAACTGCATCAGAGAATGCTCCTGGGCTGTTCTTAATTGATACTCCTTGGGACTCAGCATAATCACTTTGAATCGAATCAATACCGGTACCCCATTTTGATATCACCTTTAAGCGAGGTAGCATATGATCAATGACTGAGCAGGTTATTTCATCATCGCCGGCTATCCACCCATCATATATTGGAGACAACTCTAAACATTGCTCTTCCGTCATAAATTGCTCATTCATAACGAAATCAATTGCATCGCAGCAGCTCGATAACGCTTTGCTAAAACGCTCCTGATCGTGAATCATCATCTGAGTTGTCACTAAAATTCTCATCATATTTAAATAAGCTCTCTAAGTGCATTTGCAATTTTTAAATCTTCTATCGTCTTAATAGCCAAACCCGAATATGCACCTACCGCGAAAAAGCCGATATTTCCTGAATAAGTTCCGATGCCATCGCCTTGATTAGCTAATAGATAAGTATCTCTATCCCATTTAGTAGCGGCCCAGGTAATTCTTTGAGTGGGGTTAAGATTTTGTGAGTTTGTCTTTGAATTGAATGAGAAATTAACTGGATGACCTTGATATGCAACTTCAATTTGATCCTCTACACATGAAAGAACTGTGTTGTAATGCTTGTTACTTTCAGAAAAAATTACAAAATCTCTTATCTGCTGCGAGTTCATTAGCGGAGTTATGCTGTGAATTTGATACAACGAAACACACTGTATATTATTTAGAAAATCTTCTACAAATTCTTCGCTTGTAGCTTTATTATCACCTAAGCTCGGTGGACGATGGTAAAAATTCACTCCACATTTTTCTGCAAACTTCTCAAATACTTTCGATTCAGAGTTTACATAGATTTCATCAAAAATATTTGCATGTAAGCATCTCTCAATAGCATATTCAATAAGGGTCAGTTCGCCAAATTTCTCGAGATTTTTTTTCTTTAATCGCTGACTACCCAGGCGAGCTGGTATCATTGCAACATTTTTACTCCTCATTTTTTAATCCCAGTATTTCATTTGTATTAGTCTCATCCAGCGTAGATGTGATCGCCCTTGAACGCAAGGACTGCATTGAAATCGCCAGCAATGACCAAGATTGATCCATATATTCGTGCATATAAAAACCTCCTGACTCCTCTACGATTAAGCTTCCAGCGACGTCATCCCAAGCCTTTGCCTCATTACTAATTGTTGAAGATAGAGTACCCATAGCGACGAAACACAACTGCAATGCCTGCGAACCGATAACCCTTACGTTCCAATTAATTGGAATCACCCCGCCAGCCCTCAAGTATCCAGTTGACATACCAATTAATTGAATATTGGAATTCATGACTTCCATTTTACGAAAATTTAACCTCGTACCTTTTGCTTTAACAGCGGAATACACGTCCAAATTGGAAAGATCTATTACTAGCGCTGCTAAAACATCTTTCCCAGAAACCTTCGCTATCGAGATGGCTGACGGCCTTAATCCTTGGATGAAGTTCGAAGTACCGTCTAAAGGATCAATAATCCAACAGTCTTGCACTTCTCCCGCCCAAAATTCAGCCTCCTCAGATAAGCAATTAACACCGGGGTCTAAGTCATTGATAAACTCTATTATCTTATCCTGAAAAAGAATATCAACATTCGTTACCGCATCATTATAAGACTTAAAGTTTATTGAAGCGAAATTAAGGTGAGGTAAATCTGAAACGAAGCTTTTTAATCGAAGAGCCAAGAACTCTAGATCCTCATGAGAAATGCGCTTACTCACATCTGATCTCCACTTGTGAATTTGCGCTCAGTGAAAAGGTATCTGTTATTCCACCGGTAGCTATAAATATCTCCCTTGACTCCAAAGGCAAATCAAACTCTTTGATTATTCTAAATGCTTCGTTAACGATATTAGTGATTGAATATTTCAGATTACTCATAACACCAGAAGTCAAAAGCTCACAGTTGGCATAGACACTAACTCTTTCAAAATCTAAATGATGCAATTTTTGGAACACAAGCAAATCTCCAGCAGAACAGTTATCAGCAATGCAAATAAAAGGGCTTCCACCTGGGTTAGGTAACACCACATTTGGACACTCAATTCCGATAAAATGATCGATGACGTCGTAATTAGTACCGCAGTCGGTGATTAAAATCTTGGTTATTATTTCGGCCTCAGCTACACGATAATTCTTAGCGACCTTGTCTCCATATATGCAACTATTATCCAAGCCGCCTAGCAAAATACCTTCATATCCAAAGAAATTTGCACTTCTGTGATTAGAAGCGCCTACTTTATATGCTGTTATGTTTTTTCTTTGCGTGCAATCCTTTTGTTTTTGATACGCTGAATTAAAGTTAACTGACTTCATAGACTGACTTACCGATGATAAAGTCACATAAAGATAACAGCCAGATACTGTGGACGTTTTCAACAATATTGTAAGCTTGGCTATCAACCCAGAAAGTATAGTCAGCAGAACTATTTAATGAATTTTTGTGACTTTTACCAGAAAACCCGATGGTCCGCATCCCTAGATCTTTAGCCCTTTTTAGGGCTTCAATAATATTTGGGCTTTCACCACTAACACTTACAAAAATTACAATATCAGAAGGCTCATAATAATGAGAAATAATCTCCGCATATGCCTTTTCATATCCAAAATCATTTGCAAACGCAGTTAAAAGAGCAGGGTCATGGAAACATAAAGACCTTAACTTCCCCTGCTTTGTAAAATCTAGGGCAGCGTGCCCAGCAATACTTGATGCTGCGCCATTACCAAAAATTAGCAACCGCCCCCGATTTACCCGCTGTTCTTCGAGCATACCCCCAATGAACGCCAATTTTTTTCTAACTTCGGTTGTGTTAACTAGTTTATCGTACTCACTCAAGTAACTATTAATATCGATCATAACCAGATTGCCTCCCTATAAATTAAATCTATTAATTTTGTTGTATCCTGCGCATCTCGAAACCCTGCATAAGGATACCTTGTACCAGTGGCACAAGACCTTAGAAAAGCATCAATCTCATTTTGCCATGACATATTTTCCGAGAACCTTTCTTCGGAAAAAACAATTGATTGTTCATTCTGCGAGTTTGGCTTAATTGATAAAATCTCATCACCGTAGTTACCAGATTTTGTTCTGAGTCCGTTTAAAATAATTGACCCCTTTTCCATAAAAATCTCTAATGAGAAAATATACCTCCACTGCGTGACAGTGGTGTGTATTGATGCACTTATCTTTTTAGAAGTAGAATAGAGGGTGACAAACCCATTATCCTCAACGCCAGGTAAATTAAGATAGCTAGTAGAAAGAACTGCGTTCGCTCCATCAAACCCGCCTGACAAGTAGGCCATAAGATCGACCATATGAATCCCCTGATCAATCAATATACCGCCGCCGTTCAGATCCTTATTGCACCTCCAAGTACCTGTGTAGTCATCATCGACTTCTTTTCCATATCTGCCCCTCATCCATAAAATGCTGCCCAGTTTTTTACCGTCAATAGCCTGCTTCATTTTTATGATCGACTGATGCACTCGATGATTGAATCCATATGCTAGGATGTTGTTCTGAAGCAACTCCTCGTCTATCTGATTAAGATTTTCAATATTGATAGCCGCAGGCTTTTCACAAAAAACATTTTTACCTGCCTCTAAACCTAACTGGACATATTTTGGCGCTAAACTTGGAGGAACCGATATAATGAGAGAGTCGACTTTTTTCAAAAGAGAACTGACATGAGAAAATTTTTTTAAGTTCTTATCCTGACAGTATGGATCAAAATATCCTACGACCTCAACATCTAAGACATCAGAATACCTTAGACACTCCTCGCGGAGCTTGGCAAACTTTCCATAGCCTATGAGTCCTATTTTCATTTTCTTCCTATTATTTAGAGAGGCAAATCACCAAGTTTTCAATCGTTGAGCCAAAATTTTCGATCACACGACACATGTTCAGATGGGCTAACAGGGACCGCAGCTAACCGCCTGCAATCAGGATCCTTTTCTCAGGGTGGGAAAGGCGTGTTTATTCTTCCTAACCAAAGCACAAATCAAGTCCAGGCAAGAACATCATAGCGGAAATCTGAATAAATTAACTTTGGATCTTGCTGAATGATCTCTACTTTCTTAAATCCTGCATGCAAACATAACTTCTCAATCCAATCTGCATCTAGCCAGGTGCCAATAATGGGCTTTTGGCTTCCTATACCGTCAAAATACGCATTTACCCTATCATCGGTATTAAAGTAACCCCATAATTTTTGGCGATCCGGTATATCTCCAATAAGCAAGGTTCCATTTGGCTTTATCCATGATCTTAATTGCATAAGAAAATTAACAATATCAGTCTCAGGAAGGTACTGTACGCCAGCGTACCAAAGCACTTTAGAAAAACTGGACTCTGGAAAAGAAATATTTCGAACATCTTCAGTAAAAGCATCTACATTAGCGATATGCTTAGACTTTAGACTATCAATTAACCGATCACTTATATCAACTGCCGTAATACTCTCAACCAAGCCACAAAACGCTTGAGTAAAGAGCCCGTTACCGCAACATATATCGAGAAGTGTATCATTTGGTTTGAATTGCATATGATTTGCAACCAACTTGACAGTATGCTCCCATGCTTCTTTTTCAATTGGAACCCTATCTCTGGTGCGAAACACCTGAGACTGTTCGTCTGTGCTGCTGGCAGCATAATCGTATTCGCTCCAGAACTTTGCCCAATAAATTCCATTTTGATCACTCATTAGCGCCAACCTCGCAGATTGCTTCTTTCAAAACATCTTCGTATCGTTCCATATCGGATAACTGAAGACATTGATGTGTGGGTAAATTGAGAATATTTTTTGCTACAAAATGTGGATCGGGAAACTTTTTAGAATCTATCTCCGGAATTAACGTGTGATATAAAGCGGTAGGAATGACGCCTTTTTCAATGAGCTTAAAGTAAAGCGCTTCGCGCAAGCCCCTCTCAACAATAATTGGACAGTTTAATGGGACATCGCCAAGTCCTATATCCCCAAAAAACAACTTTACTCCACTCGCACCGCCTACCCAGGATGCTACTTCAATATAATTTTTGAGACGCGCTAGCGCGAGCCCACCCAAATCCGTATTAGCAAAAATTCCGAGTGACTGTAGATCGATTTCTTTCTCCTGTGAAATTTTAGCGCAACTTAACAAGTTGTTGTGATCATAAAAGAACCCACCAGCATGAGATGTAGTGCTTTTATGGATAGAAAAAATTGCATAGTCACCAAACGTGCCTAAAGGACGGTCAGACAAACCACCAGTCATAGTATGGGCACAGTCTTCTATCACCTGCACACCGTAATCATGGCATAAATTACAAAATGCCTCGACATCAACCTGCGGACAACCAAAATAATGAATTAGAAATACGAGTTGAAATTTGCCGCTCTTCAACTGGTTTGTCAATGACGCCAGATTAGGCTTTAACTCTCGGTCCAAATTATAAAACTCATAAGGCATTCCTGATGCGCGTATAGGATCAAAAACACCTGATCCTTCTATAGCCGATAATCCGATATAGCTGGGCAGTAGAATACCTCTTGAGTCCGCAGACCTTGTTGCCTCTAGAATATGCAGCATAGCTGTGCGTGCAGAAGAGGTCCACTGCCTAGATCCTAAGAAAGGATTATCGGACTTAGCTTCCTTGTCAATTTTAAAGAGTGTTGCCATATACTTTTCCAGTATTATTAATGTATGTGACCATTAAAACAATTTTATATATAAGAATTAAAATTTAATAACTCATACTTGTTTATTCGGAAACCCCAAATACACTACCCTAGTCGGTTTAACCATCGAAAAGAAACCTAGCCTAGGGGCATACGCTTTTTTATTACTGGCTGCCAACCTATTTATGAACAACATAATTGTGTTGCTTAAGCAGGCTGCAACTTGGTTTCACTCTTCCTGCGATTGACTATTGATTCAAAAAAAATTTGAATACCTCTAAAAAATAGTCAAGATCAGAATCTTTAAGACGATGATGGACCGGTATAAAAAATGCGTCTTCACCATAGAAAATACTGCACTCAATTCCATGATCCCACCCATGTTGTCGCATGCCTGTCAAATTAGCACCCTCAGGTGGCGAAAAGAGAAATGTACCTGGAACATCATTCTCGAGCAACTCGAACCAAGGTCTACAGCCTATCGTGTCAAATCGCTGCACCAGAGAGAGATAGTTAGCAACTCGCATATTACGAAATTCATCAAGCTGTGCCCCATAGAAACCCATTATAGACGAAAGGTAATCGACCAATCCAGGATCCATATCGTCAGATTTCGGAACTTTATATTTTGGGTTAAACGCAAGTATTCCGCCTAATTGAACAGGATAAGCCTTTGGCAGGCTAAAGAGTATAAAATCTCCTATTAAGCCCAAATCATTATTGGGCGTTTCAGCAAAGTATGCGTGACATGCATCTTCGATGATTGGCAAACCATAAGACCTGATTTTTTCTAGGTCACGAAAAGGGTATCCAAATTCATGTATTACAAAAATAGCCTCAGTTTTTTCACAAAATTCTCTTGACCATGAGCAGACCTTATCAATCTCTTCGGTTACACATTTACTAACATATTTGTTACCACTGGTTGTCAAAACAGTAACAACTGATTCCGTAGTTAACTCGAGAACCGAGAGCGCCAAAGCTATTGCATGTTTACCTGTTTGCGTAAATCGCCATTCTTTATTTTTAAAGCGATCCCAAACAAACTTCGCATGCTTATTCTGTTTTACAATCGACAAATTGGTGGCAATATCTGAAGTTTGAAAGGGACTAATTCGATAAGACGGACTGTAATACTGATCTGGTCGTAATATGAACCCTGACTTATATTCTACATCGGCATCAATAGCCATTTAAGTGCTCCGCGCTTTTAAAGAGGTTTCGCATACTGAATGTAGGAACGTTATGAAGACTTCTTCAAAACAACCCCCATATCCGCGGCTTGTTGGATTGGTAATTCATTTGCGATTTCGTAGAATGCGTCCACAAGCTCGGTTGACATGTCTTTCATCATAGAGTTTGGTAGAACTTTCAACAAAAACCCTCTTTGATCCTCTATGTCAAAACCAGCCTCTACAACTTGCTGACTTAACTGAGCAAAGTTATAAACGCGCTGATGTCCAACTACGTGGTCGCGCGGGCTTAAGCTGTCCAACCTTGGTTGCAATCCCATTATAACAGCTAGCTTTCTATGAATTGATTCGGAATTTGGAACAGTAACGACCACTCGCGTAGACGCAGTGCACCATTGCAAAATATTTAAAAGAGTCCCAATTGGATCATCCACGTGCTCAAGAACATTAGTCGCTAGGATAAAGTCAAAGTCTGATGCAGGCCTAAAATCATCAAACAGGTCATGATGAACACGTACTCTTGACCCATATATGCTCCGCGCCTGCTCGACCAAAAGCTCGGACCCCTCAATAATCTCTACCTCTGCTCCCACTGCCAACAATTGCTCGGTAACGTTCCCCTCGCCGAAACCCATTTCTAAAACACGACTCGAGCTGGAAATCATTCCGCCAACCCAGGCGCCGCATAATATATGAAACCGCTTATCGAATTGTTTATCCGATATTCTACTGTTTAGGTGATATTCAGTGGCTACTTTATTCAATACATCTTTACTCATACATCCTCTCCTGAACGCTTTGCGATAATTAATGCTTGGATTACATGGTCATTTAAAGTTGTTGAAACGTAACCACTGCTTTGGCCCATCAAATAAATTTCTGGATATAGTTTCTTGACCTCTGTCTGAACTGCGTCGAACTCAACAGCGCCTTGCAATGATGGAATTGCGAGCGCATTTTTGAACGATCTGTGCTCCCAAAATTCTATCTGAGAAGGTTCTATCCCGTACCTCAAAAGGTGCTCCTTATACCCATCCCAATATTTTTCTGACTTCTTCGGCATGTTTTCAGAGTTGCACTCTAAAGTAATAAGATTTGTGCTTTCAGCTGTACCTCTACATTTACTTTGATTGGTTACTCGATAAAAGGGTGAGACTGCTTCAGGATCGATAATGACCGAAAAATCCTTGTTCACTCCTGTTTCCTTAATTCCAAGAAAAATTATATCTAAGCTGGCCCGTTTATTTGCCTTAACTTCCGTTGGGTCACTAACGCCAGGCAGCAATGTTTTTAGGTCACCAGCCCAAGCCAAAGAATCGAATGGGAATGAGCCCTGGTCCGTTCGCAACATTTTATTTGCAATATCGGGTATGGCGCCAGTTGCTGAATCAATGATGGTAACGTTTTTCATTACACTTATAGCATCGACAATTTTATTAATAAAAAAGCCAAAATGCTCACCGGTGGGGTAATGAAAAATCGTGGGTTTTAATTCCGCTGGCTGGTTAGTGAACTGGCTTCTTAAAGTTTCCGGATAATAAAGTGGAGACCAGCCATTTCGATGAAATACTGCGCTGATCTCAGACGTGTCAATGTTTAAGACTTTTTTAAACATTGGTTCGATCAAGGCTTCATGTAAAGTGTTACCGACATTTTCTCTCGAGGCTTGCTCAAATGAGGCCTGTTCAAAATCATAATTCGACTTAGATTTTTTTCTGGGGTGTAGGGCCTGTTTCCCTGAAATAATATAATCTAGTTCGTCAATGACGGCTGTTCTCTCTTGTTCAGTCAATAGAGATAAAACGTCGAATCGGTTACTAATTATGAAGTCTTCCGTGATTTCTCCCCTAAAAATCATACTCAAAGATTGGAGCGCCGACACATCACAAAAACGCTCCAAATAACGCCTGACGAAGTGGACATACCTACCAATATCCGACTTTGAACCCGGGCGATAATTTTCTATCGCATTGTCTGGATCAGCAAACAACTCAAACTCAAAATTAGTCATCCCGCAATCAAAAAGATGTCCATTAATAGACACGCCACCAAACACGCCACCAAATGAACGACCTGGATTTACTAATACGACATTATAGCTCTCACTACCAAGTCTCTCAGCAAGTATAAGTGCCGACAGACTGTTTCCATAAATAACCCAATTCTTTTTGGCCATCACAATATTACTCAGAAATTAAATATCATCAAAATGTTTTACAAACTCAAACTTAACGGTCTCACGAAATCCTAGATTTCTTTTGAACTTGATAAGACCATAATTAGGTCTCCCCAATAAGGTTGAAGTTCCTACATCTAACTTAGCAAATGATTGAGATTGAGCGTACTCATAAATATGTTTGGCCAACAACGCGTTGGGGCTATATTTCTGCATACCCTCAACGTCCCCCCAATAAAGAACATACAAAACCTCGTCCGATAGGGCAATACAAACAGCCGCAGCAATCATTTCATTTAATCCACTTTTACGTACCGCAAAAAAACTAATCTTTTCAGGAAAAATTTCAATCATGTCGGCAATCTGAGACTGCGACATCGAAACATTGACACCAAGCCTTAATCGATTTTCTCTTATGACCTGATAAACTTGATCAAACTCAACCGCGTCAACTTTACTAGCTTCGAACCCCTCGCGATCAGCCTTGAGTATTCTTTTCTTACTGCCGTAGCTTATACGTTCCAGATATGGGCGCTCATCCACAGAAAGGTGATAATTCAGGTCATGCGCAGATATCACAAACCCAGTATTAAGTAAAATATTAACAAGGACAGAGAAAGTTTCCTGGCTATGACCCGATGGCGCACACTTTATCTTAATCGCGGCTGGTCCCAATGTATGTAAATATTCAAACACATCAAGAACGAACGATTCTACTTCTTCGAAGCTTAGATCGTTGTGTAAACTAAAGCCTCCGAACGTTCCACGCAAAGGACTTACATAGAAATTCTCTGGCGCTTTATAGAAGGCTATTGAGGCATAAACTTTTTTGTCTGATTGCCTAACTAACTGTGCAAAAACATCTTGGGAGGATGTGCTATGCAACGAAAAGTACCTTTCGTCGTTGAATATGTTAAATTCATGCGATTCATGAAACTTATTGATACAAACTTCATATTTTTGGTTTCTCTCTAATTTCTTGTCTATGACTTTAAGCTCCCACAGAGACTATCAATTTTTTCGCTAAATCAGGTCACCGCTGAAGTATAGCAACAAGACATTCACAAAATACATTCAAACAACCTAATTAAGGCCTTAAGAACTCCAAGCGTCCACATACATTAGCCCCAGATTATACGCCAACTTTGACGTTTCGCCAAACAAACGCTTGAGAACTGATATAAGAAGCTAATTTATAACCTCTTGATTTTAATTGCCCAAATAATCGCTCCCTTAGTTTGTTCAAAGCGGTATAAGTAATAGCTATAAAGACTTCGTGCTCAGCGGAGGGAAATTCTTCTTCCAAATTTTCGAGCGGAACTACTGGCAAACCGAACAGCTGAGTCTTTGATAAAAATTCTTTTTCAACCGCAAAACCAACAGGCTCATAATCCGAATCGTACTTGAAATATTCAAAAGCAATCTCTGCAAATGCACTATCACCAATAATAACTAATTTTTTCATAGCAAGCCTCTTAAGGTTTTATAAATAGTAAATCTTCGCGTCTATTTGACATTGGCAAGAGAGGATTTTGCGGCACGATGTAAGCATGAACCCCCCTGTTTCGAGCCCGCAAGATCATACCGATTAAGACACCATCATCAATTTGAGTATCACAAATTTTAGACTGGCGGTCAGCCGAACTGTCATTGGAATTTACAAATTTTTTGTAAAAATCAGCGCCGTCATCTGAGGCGAAAAATCGATTACGCATAGAGAAATTAGGAATATCGGCCAGTAAAAATCGCCCTCCCGGCTTTAACAAATCTAAAGTCAAGTCTAGAAAAGTCCACACGTTAGCTTCAATAAAAATATAATGAAAAACACTATAGCAAATTATCTTATCAAACCGAGCGCCAACAATTAGCTTATCCATGATATCTTGACTAGGGTAAAAACCAGCTATTTTAGTCACCCCAGGTAAGTCGGGTAAGAGATCTAACATTTCCTGAGAATCAATAAGAGTTATTTGACTTCCCGCCTTAGTGCATTTAGCGATATAGTCAGAAGCGAGACTAGAACAACCTGGGCCTATATCTAGAACTTGTTCGTTGGGTGTTATTACGCCTATTTTCGAATCAATATCCTCGAGTATATGAGAAACGTAACCTTCCCGATAGCTATCTGGGAACCCGACCTTCTCATTGGCAGACAAATTATCGTCTGAAGCAAACTTTTTAAAATCATTAAACCCAATATCGATAAATTTAGTGTAGTTAGAATCCTTCAATTTATTTCCTCTCTCTAAATTAATTTGTAATTAAAAAAAGCCATGGACTTCCAACGGCTGTAACCTTTATTTAAGATTAAGGCTCAACCAATCTCTAAATAGGCTGCTAATCAAAAGTTATTCTTTGATTTAATTGATTTTAAGATCATCATAATTAATTTTAAAAATATGATGGATCTCTATTTGAATTTATTCAGTTAAATTAAGACTACGTATAATCTCTTTTTCCAACATTAAGACATCTATGCTATATGAAGTATGAGGATCATTGATGTCTTCTTCTTCGTTCGACAGCAAATATTTAAAATCCAAATCAAATGAATGTCCAAGTGTTGGCAAATAAGTATCCCACACTCTATTTTTATTTATAAAGCTTATAATTTTTGTATCTTTTTGACAAAAAATTATGTTAACAAATCCACTAGATCCAGGGCCTACTATAAGCTCTGCTTGATAAAATATTTCCGATTTTAGCTTAAGTGTTAGTTCATGTGCATAAATAACTTCAAAGTTATATTTTTCTAAAAGAGTATCAACTTCACTAACATTTATTAATGATCTATATGTGCTATCTCTTCTTAAATAAATTCGCCTTGATCTTTGCGCTGGTTTAATTTCTAATTTTTGATAGTTAAGAACAAAATCTCTAAGTGCCTCTAAAGCCACTTCATATAGCATCGTGTCACCAAGTATTAATGTCTCACTATGATCCGTTAGCCATGATGTACTATCTATGTAGTATAAATCTTCACAAACAACAGAATAATCTTTGTCTAGTTCGTATATATCCCAATCTGGTGATTTTATAAATTCCACTATTTCTCTACAGTTTTCATCGAGCAATTTAGGAATCAGTACTGTTAACTTTTCATTATAGTAATACTTTTTTAGTATTTTTAGTTTCGGCAGACATTCTACGAGAAAATGTGCCCAAGAAAAATCTTGAGCACCAACGAGTGAAACAACCTTGGTTAATTTCTTGTGGCCATACTTTGCCTTTGCAAGCAGAACACTTTTATCTTTTTTATCATAAGAATACACATCTTTATCAGCAGGTATAGTTTTATACATAAAATGCTGTTGAGTTTTATACCAATAACATTCGCCTTTATTTAATCTAATAATATCTGAGCCATAAGTTACGATAGCTTCGGGAAATTTGTATATATTTAAAGTTACAGGTTTAAATTCTATTTTACTTTCACTACAAAACTGAATCACCTCTGGGAGAACTTGATGATTTTTTGTCACTAGACTAGCAACCACACTATGACCAATTCTTAAATCATCAACCAATGAATATTTATGCCGACTTTTTAGTGAATTTAAATCTAATTTCTGTAAATCAGTTTTTAGTAATACAAGAAGCTTCTTAGAAAAATAATTCGCCTCATTTTTATTGGTTAATATTTTAATATATTGATCTAAGCAACATTTAATAATTATTATATGTAACCATTTAATAATTATTACTATTAGCTTCTTATTTTGCAAAAAAAAATTATTTATCAACTTATAATCTTCCCGTTTTTGACAACAGCGGATTCAACCAGTCACATCGCATATTTCGGTTATAGCGCTTAGCGTAGGCGATTTTTTGAGGCGCCAATTCTTCTCTTCTAACTCTTATTAATGCGGTATGCCTCATTCCGTGCTATCGGTAAAGTTCTGAAATAGATAGGCAAATTTCTAACTGCTTTCCATTTTATTGTTTCTGCCAATGTCACTATTTTTATTTATTTTAATCAAATTCTATTTGACTATAGTTCACTCGCTCAATCGTATAATCTGCATTTATTCTAAATATGCTATCACACTGCTTCAATGTTGTAATTCTATGTGCAATGATAAAGATGGTTTTGTTATCTTTAAATTTGGAAATTTCTTGCATTATATTTTTCTCTGTTTGATTGTCTAGAGCGCTAGTGGCCTCATCAAAAATAAACACATCGCGATCTTTATATAGAGCACGGGCTATACCAATTCGCTGCCTTTGGCCGCCTGATAGTTGAACGCCACGCTCACCAATAGAAGTTAGATATTTATGCCTTAAATTATTGATCGTTTCTGATATTTGAGCCTGTTCCGCTGCTTGAGTAACTTTGTACTCTTTTATTTTCCCTGGCTCAATACCAAAAGCAATATTTTCTTGAATAGTACTGTCAGCAAGATAGATGCTTTGTGGGACGTGGGAAATATGTGCTTGCCAGGCCCGTCTATTTGTTTGTGTGATGGCGACTCCATCGATCAGTATTTCGCCCGACGTCTGGATCAATAGGCCCATTAATATATCTAGTAATGTGCTTTTACCACTACCCGTTACTCCAATCAAACCAATTTTATCACCTTTTTTAAAGCTTAGATTTACATTCTTTAGTATCCATGCAGAATCTGGTGTATATCTAAAACTAACATTCTTAAAAACAATCTCATGTTTAAACGGCATTAGATTTAATGAATCCAGATTAGTATCGTCTGGCAACGGTTGGTTTAGTAATTCTAGCACATCAATAAAAGAGGATTTTGAACCCCTAATCAAACTATGAGATTGGTATGCTTGTTGCAACGCAGGTAGTAACTTCTGAGCACCAACTGCAAAGGCTCCTAGTACAGGAATAGCTGCGGCAAAACCGCCCCCTTGAAGAGTCAATGCGTATGCCAGAATTGCTATTAAAACCATCCCAATAGCTTCTATTAGGTAACGTGGACTACCTCCAATAAAAACATTTTCTCCTGACGCTCGACGAAATACGGTATCAGAACTTTGATATATTTTGCAAAAAAATTCCTGAGTTCCCTCAATTAGAACATCACGTATTCCACCCAAACCTTCTTGCAAAGACTTAACCATTTGTGTCGAATGAACAGCGACTAATTCACTATTTTTTTGGAGAGACCTTCTGACTATAAAAGTAACTATCGAATAAAGAAAGGAAAAAGTGAAAAATGAAATCAATGCTATTGTCGTATTAATAGTAAAAATTATACCAACAATACCTAGTATGATAAAAACTGAACTTATAAAAGCAAGTATCGGTACTAATGTATGATGTATGACAGCAGTTGTTTTAGTAATAATGCTGTTTATAACCTCACTGCTGTTACGTGAGATGTGAGTCGAATAGTCTTGATGCAAAGTACGCCTATAAATATCAATACTAAGATCAGCACCTGTAGAAAATGACAATCTAGTTGATACGTAGAGTAAGAATATTCGTACTGCTGATGAACTGAGTATCGCCACAACGAAGATAGCGGTTAATGGAAATAAGAGTTGACTGGGATCCGTTATGTTCAAGACTTGAATCAAAGGCTGAGCAAGGTCATGTTGATAAATTTTCTCAGGTGAAGTTAATGCACCTAAAAATGGCACTACAGCGCCTACACTTATCACCTCAAGCATAGAGGCTACAATCATTAGAATTAATAGTAGAAAAAATTGCTTTCTACGTCGTTTAGATAAGTGTTTCCAGAGCTCTATTATCATAGATAAGTATTTCTTATTTAAACTACATTTTTTAATTAAATCCAAACATTAAAAATGGATTTGCGAGGTTTCCTAATCCGTTACGGCTAGGAAAGTTTTCTTCAAATATGGCGTTGTTTCCGCACCCTACTGGTAAATATTACTCAGGGCATCCCTAGGTAAAGCCACTTAATGGGGCAATCTAAAAAAATAATTGGATCTGTTTTCATATTAGATTCAAAACTAATAATTCGTTAAAGGTAATTCCACCCGAATATATTTGCAACAATGACTTTTATAAATTAACGCCTTGCGATCTATTGAAAACGATAATCGCTATCATCCTAGAATACACATATGAATTTAGGCGTTAATTTAAGATCAATATTGACTTAATTTCTAGCTATTCGAATCATTGCACTATGAATTATTTCGTTCAAATAAACGCTAACACCAATTGAGAAGAGGTAACCTCATGCTATTGATTATTACTGCGTCCGCTCTTGGTATGTGAAAATTAGCTCGGACTATTTTTCTTCTAGAAACTTATCAATATTAGCTTTTGAAATACCGCCCTTATGGTTCAGGATTGATTGACTGCCTACCATTCCACAAACTTCACTTGAGAGTCCAACAATACGCAACTTACTCCGAGAGCTAGGCTCCAATCCTTCCAATACCCACGATCCAAATCCTGCATCTACTAAGTGATCCTCTACGGTAACGATACGACTATATTGAGATAGCTGCATCTCAATTTTAGATTTTTCATCCATCCCCCAAATAGGACAAGTCAAAATATCAAAATCAATTTCATTACTCTTAAAATAGTATGACATTACATCTTGACATATTGCGCCAGTAACGATGACGGCGCTCTTAGAATCATTCAATATTCTAATCGGATTAAAAATCCCCGATTTCAATTGGCTACTTTTGGAAGAGAAATTATCTTCTCCAGCCTTACCTAACCTGAGGTATGAAGGACCAGGATTATTGAAAATATGATCTAAGCAATGCGACACTTCATTTGGATCGCCGGGGCTTAAGATTTTCATATTAGGAAGCGATCTCATAAAAGCATAGTCTTGCACAGCGTGGTGGGAATACCCTAAATTTCCATAAGCGAGACCTCCACCTACAGCTACAACCGTGACACTAAGGTTATGGTAGCAGACATCGTTTCTAATCTGTTCAGCGCAGCGAAAAATGGGAAAGTTGGCGATTGAATATACGAAAACATGGTAGCCCTCTGACGCAAGTCCAGCTGCCAATCCCATCATGTTTTGCTCTGCAACGCCTGAATTAAAAAATCTATCAGGGAACCGCTCAGCAAATGGCTCAACTACGCCATATCCCAAGTCACCAACAATTAAAACGATCCTATCGTCACTTTCAGCTCTTAATACAAGATCGTGTATAAATTGATTACGCATTGCTTGCCTCTATTTCAATTAAAGCTTGATGTAGCTCTTCTTTGCTAGGCGATTTGTAGTGCCAAGCGACTTGATCTTGCATGAAACTTACACCCTTGCCCTTCACTGTGTTCGCAATAACTACTGTCGGCTTACCTTTAGCTGTGACTGCGAGTGCTCTTGATAGCTCAGCATGATCATGGCCGTCCACAGTTACAACCGAACAGCCAAATGCGCTAAGTTTTTCTGCAAGAGGTTCCAAATTCAATGTTTGCGCAACTGACTGAAGGCTTTGTAATTTGTTATAGTCAATTATTGCAGTCAAATGTTCTAATTTATGATGAGCAGCAAACATTAATGCTTCCCAGTTTGATCCCTCATCCATTTCGCCATCACTTAACAGAACGAATGTACGCCATTCTTTGGCTAATAATTGGGCAGATAAGGCTTTTCCGACACCAAAAGAAAGTCCATGACCAAGTGCTCCGGTAGAAAATTCCACACCATCGACTTTGTGGCTTATATGATTCATCAACCAAGACTCGTCTTGGCCATATGTTTTTAAGCTGTCATGAGTTATGAATCCTACTTCTGCCAGAGCGGCATAAACAGCGACACAGGCATGCCCTTTACTTAGAATAAACCGATCCCTATGTGGAGCGTCAGCGTCGCAGTAATCGAAATTCATTACTCCCCCATAAAGGACTGCGACTATATCGGCGATCGAAAGCGCGCTTCCAATGTGAGACGCTTTTGCTCGATGCACCATCTCTAATGAAGATTGTCTTATTCGTTTAGCTAAGTCGATAGAATTCATTTCTCGCCCAAAATTATCTTGATTTGATCACAAATATAGACCACTTGCCCTTCGGTCAGACAAACTCCAGACGGCAGGTTCATCGCTGTCCGCCCTAATAAATCAGCCGTTTGCTTAGGCTCTTGCTTCTTAGGCCAAATTGGATACTTGGATATGGCCGGGAAAACAGGTCTGGAATCGACATTTCTTAGCTTTAGTTCTTGAATTAACACATCTCGAGTTACCGAGAGGCTTTCATCAAGCCTTATACTCGACATCCAATAGATACTGTAGGCATTTTCAATCTCTTTGTTTAATGTAATACCCTCAACATCGGCTAACTCTCTTTCATACCATGAAAATATTCTTCTTTTCATAGCTATTAATTCATTAGCACGCTCGATTTGCCCAAGGCCTATAGCAGCCTGAACATTGGACATTTTGAATTTAACACCATCCTCATCAATCCAAAATACCTTATTTGGATTTCTACCTTGGTCTGCTATTTTATGTGCTTTACGATATAGAACCTCGTCATCAGTAACTAACATACCACCTTCACCGGTTACCAAAAGTTTTGCTCCTTGGAAACTATAGGCACCAAATGACCCAAACGTACCACAAGATTTACCATCAAATTTTGCGCCAATCGCAGGGGCAGCATCCTCAACAACTTTTAAGCTATACCGCTTAGCAATCTCCATGATCTTATCCATACGAGCGGGACCACCATACATATGGACCACTATTATCGCTTTGGTACGATCAGTTATTACCGTCTCAATTGATGTAGCGTCTAAATTCCACGAATCAATTTCAACATCCGCAAAAATTGGTATTGCACCAACATAACGAATAGCATTTGCTGAAGCCACCCAGGTTTCGTCTGGCACAATAACTTCATCACCAGGGCCTATGTCTAGCGCCATTAAAGCTATTTGGAGCGCGCCAGTGCAGCTTGACGTGGAAATAGCATATTTCGCCCCAACAAATTCTGCAAAAGTATTTTCGAATTTTGTAAGATATTTACTCCACTGACTATTCCAGCCGTTCTTGGCAGCATCATAGGCATAAAAACTTTCTTTTTGAGAGATCGAAGGACCAGCTGTTAAAATTAAAGAATCACCCACAGCTCGATCATCCGCAAACACCATTTCTATAAAGTTTTGGTCGAGATTATCGGGACCTGGATCACTATTATCACCGATGTACTCTGAAATAGTCTTTTTGATGGCTAAATTACTCGACCGATGGAAACCATTATTTTCAAAAAATCTAATGCCATGCTCATTATTATTCATGACCCTAAGGCTAAACGTTTCAACATTCAAAGTTGTTCGTGCCCACTCTATTAACGATTTGGTAGCCGCCCCCATAATGCCTTGCGTAGTATCGGGGCTCCCCTTCACTAAATAATCGAGCTGAAAATTTTGAAATTCATTAATACAATTACTAAATCCTATATGACCAACAATATTGCCGCTATTTTCATATATTAGGAATAAAATACTCCCTTCACGCTCCAATAATTCTGCAGTTATCCACCGCTTTGTTGAGCTGTGTGTTACCTTCAAATTCTCAGACAAGTTGTTAGAAGCAGTATTCCTCCAATGAGTAAATAAGCTAATTACCGCATCATTGCCTAAATGAGAATAATTAATTGGCGCTAAAAATCCAAAGCCATCAATAGGTATAGATTTTATTATTGACTCAAAAATTGAGGGGTCTTGCTTTAAAAAATTAAATTGATTAGCCACCGCCAACTCGAAAATTTCAACTTTATTCACTACAATTTCACTCCCAAAAGATATTTAACCTAGCTATTCAATGTCGCAAATTAACTGGCAGCCTGCTAATCATTTCACTCTAAGTGGATGATTCATAATCAATATCGTTACAATTATTTATTTAATTTCATATGAACTTGCGTTCTTTGCAATTTTTACATTTCTGTTGTGCGAAATGTTCCCATATATATTGGCTCCCGAGATAATAGTAACGTTATCACCGATAATTAGATCTCTGTTAACTGTGACTCCTATACCAATTAATGAACCTTGCCCTATTTTTACGGAACCTCCAATGTGAGATCCGTCTGAAACCATAGCTCCTTTTCCAATAGTTGAATGGTGGGCGATGGTAGCCGAGTTATTTATTTGAACAAAATCTTCGATAGAACAATATGGCCCGACTAAACATAATGGACCAACAAATACACCCGCCCCTATATAAGCGGAACTTGCTACAACGGAGCTAGGATGAATGACACTAACTATATCAAAGCGATGTTCTAATAATAGTTTCGCTATATCACATTTGGCTTTAAAGTTCCCTATACAGATATGAGCCTTCTTTAAACCAATATCATAAAATTTAGTGAGATATTCCGATGGAAAAATTGGTATTCCCTTAACCTCCGATTCCAGAGAATAGGAATCAATAATTGCGACGGGGTTTAAAGACAGTTCATTTAAAACATCAATCACAACTTGGCACTGAAGACCAGCCCCGTAAATCAACAGCGAGTCCTTATCAATATCAATCATATTGAATAATTTTTCAAAGTCTGTGCTCGAAAATTGTAACTGCGCCTGAACATCTGCTGCCGTAATTACATCAAGATGAGAAAAGTCATTAATGTCGAGATCATTATCTTGTATTAATTTCAGAGCTTTTTTCGATATGTTTTTAACTTTAGCACTTGTGCGAACCTGCTTACTTTGGCTTAGTTTTTCAATTTCAACCTGATTATACTCATCAAAAATCTCAGCCAGGACTCCACCAACCTTCACTCTATCGCCAACCTTGCAATGAAAATAAACATATCCAGAAAAATTGGCCTCAATTGATACAGATGTCTTCGTTGTCTCGATCACAATCACTTCTTGCTCTTTTTCCAAAAAATCGCCGTTAATAAATTTAATTTCAATAACTTCAACTTCTTCGTCATTAACATTCTCTTGAGCAGCTAAAATTTCCTCTAATTTTTTCATAATAATATCTTTATCCCCCTGTAAATTTTATCCGCATTAACGAGTACTTTATCTTCCAAATTTCTGCATGAAGGTATAGGAACGTCATCAGATGCGACTCTCAAAGACTTAAAGTCATGAACCATTTTCTCCTTCAACGACGCTACCACTTCGCTGCCGATTCCTGAATACCCACTTGATTCTTCGACGGTAAGCAGATGCCTAGTTTCGTCGAGAGATTCGATAATTGCGTCAAAATCGAATGGTCTTAAACTCGAGAGAATGATTACATCAATAAATATTTCATCTTCTTCGAATAGTCTTATTAAAACTTCTTCACAGTAATCTACACACCCACCATATGTTACTAAGGTAACTTTTGAGTTTTGATTAATGGGTGATATTTTAGCGGTAGGGAATTTGAAATTATTCTTAGCATAACGATAAAAGCTAACCGGGTTACTCTGCATATTTCTCCCATAATCGATCTTGTTCTCAATAACTATAGTCGGGGAATTAGTACTTGCAATTATGCGATAAATTTCAACAGGGCTAACTAATTTATTCAAAGCAATCACATGAAATTCATCTAACCCTATCAAAAACTTTTCTAAAGATTGACTATGCGTTGGACCATAGCCTCTATGCCCCCCCATCGGGGTTCGCAGAACTAAGTTGGGAAAAACCTGGTGATTGTACATATGCTTGAATTTGGAAGTGTGATTGATAAGTTGATCCATACATAATGTAACAAAATCACCAAACATTATTTCTAGATATGGCTTAAATCCATTCAAACTCAATCCATTTGAAATTCCTGTAATCGCGGCTTCACTTATCGGCGTGGAAAAAACTCTATCCGGAAAACTCGCTGACAAATTTTCAGATATTTTAAAAGCACCACCATAAGGAGATAATACATCTTCGCCAATAAAGACGGCACTCCTATTTTCTTTCAACTCTTGGTGAAAAAAACGATTTATTAACTTTCCAATTTTCTCATTCGATTCTTCTAATTCGATCCAATTAATATCATAATGAAAATCATCCGAAATTACATAATCCTCATATTCAAGGTCTACATCACCTAGTGAGATTTTTATTATTTGATTAATCTCTGCCTTGGACTTATTTAATAACCGATCGTGTTCTGCACTATTTCGTGACTTAAAAATATTGAGAGGATCTTCGCTTTCATAGTCAGCAACCTCCTCATCTGATCTAGTATCGTCACCTTTCGAGTGAGCTTTTAAACGATTTGTTGTCAGATTAAAGAAAGCTGGTTTTATCTCCGTTCTTACAAACTCAATAGCCTCTTTACTTAGCTCTAAGAGCGAATCAGGGTCATTCGTATTACCCTCAAACACCTTAACACCAAAAGATTCTGCCCTTTTCGATATAGAACCAGACACGGCTTCATTTATTGGCGTAGTTTGAGCGATTCCATTATTTTCACAGATAACTAAAAGTGGCAGGTTCCATTTAGATATAATATTAAGAGTCTCGTAGACAACCCCTTGCCCTAACGTACCATCCCCAATAAAGCATAAAGTGATGTTATTAGTGTTACTTAACTTATTCCCTAAAGCAAAGCCTGCAGCTAAAGGCACAATTCCGCCTTGTATTCCATTCGAATAGAAATTTTTCTCATGTAAGTGCTGGCTACTCCCTATGCCGCCACACACGCCGGTTTTTTTACCGAGCAGCTCTGCGATTAAACCATAATAATTCTTCGTATATGCCAAAAAATGCCCATGGCAACGATGATTCGAGAAGACTGAATCACTATCGTTAATTTGACCAGCAAAAGCTAAGGCGGAAAATTCTTGACCAATGCAGGTATGCACCGTCCCATTAATTTTTCCTTCTTTAAATAGCTCAAGAAAGCTATCTTCAACATAACGAATTTTAATAGCTTCTTCGTAAATTTCATTCATTTTTCAAGTCTTCTTATAATATGAGGAATATTCGATGGGAGTTAACTTTATCGTTAGCGAAAAGCTGATCAAAAAATAAATTAACCAATCCAATCTTCTCTAACTGTATACAGGAGTGTTTCACAAACTTTTCCAACTTCGGCAGATTTCATACTTCTGCATAGAAAAATGAGTTTCAACCATCAGCTAATGTTACAAAGAATATTGGTTGATAATTATCTTCGTCGGGATATCTAATTAAAAACCAATACCAAAAAATTCTTCTAACTTACCCGCAACAAAATTATAATGTTCTTCACCCAGAGTAGGTTGTACGCCTAACCAAAAGGTATTGTTCATTACTATGTCTGTATTTTTTAACTCGCCAGAAATCCTGTATTCAATTCCCTTAAAATAAGGCTGGTTGGTTATGTTCCCTGCAAACAATAATCGAGATCCAATCTTGAATTGATCCAAATATTTTATGAGATCTACTCTTTTTATGCCTGCACTTTGTTTTATTGTAATAGGAAATCCGAACCATGAAGGATGGCTTCCTGGAGTGGGTTCTGCAAGCTCTATGAAATCAGATAACGTGGAAAGTCGATTACTAAAGTAATTAAAATTTGATCTCCGTTTTTCAATAAAACTATCCAAACTGTCTAATTGAGCCAAGCCACAGGCAGCTTGCATGTCAGTAATTTTGAGGTTGTAGCCCAAATGCGAATACACATATTTGTGATCATAACCGTCTGGAAGTGAGCCAAACTGCTGGCCAAATCTTTTACCACAAGTATCGTCTTTACCTGGTGCGCAATAACAATCACGACCCCAGTCTCGGAACGACTCGGCTATAAGTTTTAATAGCGGATCATTCATAAATACTGCACCACCCTCACCCATAGTCATGTGGTGTGCAGGATAAAAACTTAAAGTAGCAATATCACCCCATGTCCCCACCATTTTCCCATCAAAGGTTGCACCAAGCGCATCGCAACAATCTTCTATCAACCACAGGTTATGCTGTTCACAAATTGACTTTACTTTCGCTAGATTAAATGGGTTACCTAGACAATGAGCTAGCATGATAGCCTTTGTCTTTGGCGTAATAGCTGCTTCAATTAGATCAGCATTAATATTATGAGTAGCCATTTCAACATCAACAAAAACCGGAATTGCTCCAAACTGAACTATTGGATTGACCGTAGTTGGGAACCCCGCCGCTACAGCAATCACCTCGTCGCCTTTTTTGATGGCTCTGTCACCTAAACGAGGAGATGTAAGCGCAATAAAAGCCACCAGGTTAGCCGATGATCCTGAATTCACTGTAATCAGATGTTTAACCCCAATGAAAGCCGCCAGCTTTTTCTCGAAGGCCTCATTGAATCTTCCGGTGGTAAGCCAGCCATCTAAAGATGCCTCGACCATATTCTGAAGTTCTTTCACTCCAATCTTTTTTCCTGACGGCGGAATTACTGTTTCGCCGGGAACAAAAATTTTATCGACAAACTCAAGTTTTGAGTAGTCCTCAACTAGCTTTGCAATTTCTAATCTAATTTCATTTTTATTCATTTTGATTCCTATATGGTAAATTCATAATCACTGATTTGTTTAAGTGTGATATTTTGCATATCCTCGCCCGCCAACCACGCTTGATGCCATTCAATAATACGGTGTATTGCGGTCTCCAGATCCCAATTGGGTTTCCATTTCAATCTAATCTTGGCCTTAGATATATCTAGTTTTAGTAATTGCGCTTCATGTGGTTTCTCCAGACCATCTAGAACCCATGAAGCCCCCCCTGGCCACTCCTTTGCTAGATAATCCAATACTTCACTAACAGGCCTCGCATCTTTATCAATCGGACCAAAATTCCAACCTTCAGCAAACTGGTTTCCAGATAAATATAGTTTTTCGGCCAACATCAAGTAACCACAAATTGGCTCAAGCACATGCTGCCAGGGTCTATTTGCCATGGGGTTTCTAATAACTACGGGTACTTTTTTTTCAAAAGCGATAAGAGCATCTGGTATCAATCTATCTGCGGACCAATCACCACCTCCAATAACATTGCCAGCTCTAGCAGAAGCCAAAGCAACGTTACTATCCGAATTAAAAAAGGAGCGCCTATAAGAAGAGGTAATTAACTCCGAGCATCCTTTACTACTGCTATATGGATCATGTCCACCCATTGGCTCGTTCTCACGATACGCCCAAACCCATTCTTTGTTTTCGTAGCATTTATCAGTTGTTACGTTAACAACCGCTCTAACTGACTTACAGTGTCTCACGGATTCTAATAAGTTAACTGTTCCCATGATATTTGTCTGGTATGTGCCAACAGGGTCTTGATATGAGTGCCTGACTAAAGGTTGGGCTGCCATGTGAATTACTATTTCTGGAGCGAAATTTAGCACTGCTTTTTTTAACATCCCCAAATCTCTGATATCACCAATTTCGCTCTCAATACCTTTTGCGACATTTGCGACCTCAAAAAGTGATGGTTTAGTACTAGGCGCTAAAGAGTACCCCTTCACGATGGCACCCATTTTCTTGAGCCACAGAACCATCCAGCCACCCTTAAAACCGGTATGCCCCGTGACAAAAACCCTTTTGCCTTCCCAAAAATCTAAGTTCATATAACGCCTCTCACCATGTTTTCCAGGGTGCTTTTTCTTCATCCCATAGTTTTTCAAGATAATTTTTATCTCGCAAAGTATCCATAGGCTGCCAAAACGCCTCATGCCGGAAAGCCTGTAGCTGATCTAATTCAGACAATCTTGTTAGAGGCTCCTGCTCCCAAACACAATCATCACCGTTTATATAATTTAAAGCTTCAGGGTCAAGGACAAAAAAGCCACCGTTTATCAATGCACCATCGCCTCTTGGTTTTTCTTTGAAGCTCTTCACCGAATTATTTATAATCTCCAAAGCACCAAATCTTCCGGGTGGATATACGGCTGTCAAGGTCGCCAGTTTCCCACTATCCTTATGAAACTTGATTAGCTCAGTTATATTGATATCGCTTAGTCCATCGCCATAAGTAAAGCAAAAAGATTCGTCATTTCTTAGATGATCTTTAACGCGAAGTAATCTACCTCCCGTCATCGACGCGTCTCCGGTATCAACTAAAGTAATTTTCCAGGGTTCAGCGCGCTCGGTATGCACATGCATGTTGTTATCCGTCATATCAAAGGTCACATCACTCATATGTAAAAAATAATTTTTAAAATATTCTTTTATTACATAACCTTTATATCCACAACATACGACAAATTCATTAACGCCATGACTCGAGTACATTTTCATTATGTGCCACAGTATTGGTTTTCCACCTATTTCTATCATTGGCTTTGGTTTTTCAGTCGTTTCTTCACTGAACCTAGTACCTAAACCACCGGCTAAAATAACTGCTTTCATAAAATTTCCTTAGTTTGAGCTCACAAATGCATCTGAATAAAAACGCTTAGAACTCAGACCATTATTTATTAATAATTTTGATGCGCACTTAATCATTAACTCAGACCCACAGGCATAGACTGTTGTGTCGTCTAGATTAAGCTCAAGATTTAATACGGCATCTTGAACATAACCATTAAATCCGTCGCTAATTACTTCGCGGGATAAAACCGGTATAAATATATGCTCAACATTAAGTGAACTTAAGTTAAGGTACAAATCTTTCCTGAATTTCGCACCCCAAATTACAAAGATATTTTTGTCCATTTTTTGTGTGCTGAAGCTTTCTAAAAGCGCTTTAATTGGAGCTATGCCGGTTCCGGTTGCGATTAGCACTATATTTTTTGCGCTATTTTCTCTGTATGAGAAGGTACCTAATGGACCTTCGAGTCTCAATAAATCACTTTCCTTAGCTTGATTGAATAGATAGTCACTCATCAAACCGCCCTGAACCTTCTTTATTTGCAATTCTAGCTTTCCATCTTCTCTCGGAGCATTCGCAATTGAATAACTTCTTCGCACCCCTCCATGAATAAAATCTATATATTGTCCTGGGATATATCTAAAATTTGCATTTGGAGGCAGCCTAAGAATAACTTGGATTACATCCTCATTAAGTAATTCCAGACTATCGATTCTACAAGGCAATGTTAGTATCGGAATATTTCCAATTTTACCGAGATCTTCAATATCAAGATAAACATCTGTTAATGGCGCCCTACAACAAGTAAGAATCTTACCTTGACTAGATTCGTCTGAAGTTAGCGAACCCTCTTCAGTTAGCGCACTGCTAGCGCCACCCAATACTAATGCAAGACACACACCACAGCGACCGGATCTGCAACTATGCTCAATAGCTACTTTATTTTTTTTTGCTGCGTCTAGAATAGTTTGGTCTGTCGAGCACTCAAACTCCACACCGTTCGATAAAATTATTTTAGGCAAAACGTGCCCTCACCTTAGCTTAAATTCGTTATTTATATTATCAAAGAATGATGTAGCTCAGTCATGTCCGGAAACATCATGGGAAAACACTTTTTCCTCAACTCCAATTTAGGGGAGCACTCATGATAGCGATAATAGCCTTTATCATCACTTAGGTAGTCCTGCACGAAAGAAGTTAGAGGGCTTTGGTATTTTCACCCAACCAAGCACGCAGATTCTCAAAAGTTACATTCGATGCTTCGTAAAAACCTAAAACAAATTCCTGAGCCTCTTCATCAGTCGCAGTGATAACCACTGGCTCATGGTTGACCGACGTTTCGTCGATTAATTTATATAGGTTGGCTATCGCCTCGGTAACATTTAATCTTGGCATAATAGAGTCCTGTTAAACTAGACACACGTTAACGCGTACGTCATGTCAAACTAACTGGAGTTATCCTCCACCTTGCTCTCAACCAAAGGCTAATAAAAGCCACTATCTGAAACCAAAATCGAGATAGCATGCAAGGTATAGAACCAATCAGCGTCATTAGACCCTTGTCGATACTGTCGCCAAACAAGAACAAATTAGATTTCTCAACCTCAGTGTCTACTAACGCCGCGCTGATGCCATAAATATTGTATATTGCCATTGCAATCATCATTCTTTACTAGGGTCTTGTTTTTATTTTTGCTGAAGCTTAAGCTGTTCTTTTAACTGCGCAATCTCTTCTCGGAGTTCATTATACTCAATTTCTTTTCTGCTCAAAAACCGCGCTGTAATTATCGATTTCTCTGCAATACCCATAGGCGTCAGCAAATAGGCATAACCCCACTTGTTGCTGGATTTCTGAAAGTTATCCAGTTTTACCCAACCCACATCTATCAGTGACTTAAGCAAATAATGTGTCTTGCCCAAGCTCACGCCCAACGCCTTAGCCAATTGACGTTGGGTCAGGTCAGGTTGCAGCTCGAGGAGCTTTAACATTTTATATTTAAGTTCTTCAATAATCATAGACTGAGAAGGATTTATATAGGGTTTTTGGGTGGACAGGCTACCGCAGGGAGTATATTACTCCTAGTGTTCATAGCATGAACATTATAAAATTCACAAACAATAAATACAAGCACTTTATCAGAATACTTATGCATATTTTGATGTCTTAAGTAAGTTCAAAAATTAGGAATTAAGATTACTGCTCTCAGTTTAATAAATTTAATAGCACATTTTATTCATTCAGTATCATGAGAAATTGCATGCTAAAGCTACTGAAGAATCTTTCGTTTTTCTTCGCTGATATATAAAGAAATGAGCTAGAAGAAAGCACTAGTTTGATATTTGTAATTGTTGCATGTCTTTTAATAAGGGAGCGTATAGGTCTATATTTTATTCATACTGCCTGAACATAATGACGTATCAATACCCATAAAGATGCAAACATTCCACCCAACAAAGTACCTAAAATTACAATTAAGCTTCTTTTAGGTTGAGATTTTTTTTCTGGCACAAAAGGTGGTTCTATTATTTTTAAAACATATTCAGAGCTTATTTTTGCCATCATTTGCATTTCAAGTTTTGACAGAACCAACTGATTAATCGCATCTTTCATTGAAATTAAAGAAGACTTTGGTATTTCAGATACTAGAAACTCTATTGCATCGGTAGATTCACGCAAATCTTGATTGCGTAATAACTCGTTTGTTTCACTAATGATTAAATCTAAAAATTCTTTAGCGAAAATGGGTGATATATGCTCAACAGATATAGTGATAAAGCCAGTTACCTTTTCTTGTGAAATTGAGACTTGTTGCAAATAGGTACTGTAAGCTTCTAGATATGATGGTTTCGCTTGTTGATTCTTTTTAGGCTTTCGAACCCATTTATCATCGTCTTTGTTATAAATTTCTGGATCAAATAGAATTTTTTTTGACTGATGATTATAACTCTTAGCAGCCATTATTGATGGCAAAATATGTTCAAATGTTATTAAATACTTCAAGAAAGCTCTTGATTGTATTATTTTTATAGCAAGTGTGTCTTTATTTTCGCTACTTACCGGTAAATTAATTCCTACCATTGATGCCATGCCACCTAATCCAGATAAAGAGTTAGTGGTTGATGCTCCAGCTATATTCAACACAGCTTCTGATTTATAGTGGTTTGTGAGATTAAGACTATAGAATATTGAGCCCAAAGCAAAGAAAGAGGTTACTAGAATAATTAATGTTTTATGCTTCCATAAAACATTAAAAAGTTCTTTTAAGTCGATCTCATCATCGTAGATAGCGCTCTCATGTCGGACAGTGTTGCTATTCATAATAGAAAACCTGTTAATATTTAATAGATATTTTAACTTGAATTTAGATTAGATGCACGCTAGAAATATTGAGAAGAAATTACATAAATTTTAAGTAACACTAGGGAGCTATATTTTCTCTATTAACTGATTATCAATACTTAGATACTGATTCTGCTGCATAAATTCCAATAAAATACAAGCTCTTGATAAGCCATCGGCAGTTTGATAAATTGCACTAAGCCCTTTTAGAGAACCCCTTACAACTCTGACTTTTTCACCCATTTTAAAATATGGTTCTTTCGGCAATAAATCAATTTGCCTGAGCTCATTTATAATTGCTTGATCAACTATAGCTGGCCCCTTACCAAACGATACAAAATTACTAATACCCCTTGTTGATCGAATTGAAGTCCAGTTCGTATTTTCAACATCAAGCCAGGCAAAAAGATAACGTGAAAATAATGGCTCCTCTTTGATAACTTTACTACCTCTTATTATTTTTTCAAGCTTACACAAAGGAAGAAAAACAGAGATATTTTGTTGCCGTAACTCCTCTGCCGCTTTATTTTCTTGCTTGAATTTGGTTTGTAGCAAATACCAATGAGCAGTTTCTATAGATTTATCAACGATCAAATTTTCAACCTCTTAAATTTATAGATTGTAATATCATGCAGATTTTTTAATTTTACACATAAACTCATCGTGGGGATTTAGTCCTCAAGCCATAGATTAAAACCCTTCGCTCTCTTAATTGCGCTAATGACTTATGTAAAATTTGGGGTGGACGATGGGGCTCGAACCCACGACGACCGGAATCACAATCCGGGGCTCTACCAACTGAGCTACGCCCACCACTAAACTTTTATTAAAATTACAAATACTTTTCAATAATAAATTATTTATCTCAATAATGAAATGGCGCGCTCGGCAGGACTCGAACCTGCAACCCTCGGCTTAGAAGGCCGATGCTCTATCCGGTTGAGCTACGAGCGCAAAAAATATCAGTATTAATGGTCGGGGCAGACGGATTCGAACCGCCGACCCTCTGCTCCCAAAGCAGATGCGCTACCAGGCTGCGCCATGCCCCGACATAAAAAATTTTAATTGAGATTAGTAAAAAATTTAAAGACAATGT
>Ga0114997_10000230_pt1 | contig 44016 bp, 39 predicted proteins | sample ArcticOcean_MG_C_2_FD_87045 | JGI IMG/M metagenome (GOLD analysis project Ga0114997, IMG submission 87045) | Marine microbial communities from western Arctic Ocean - ArcticOcean_MG_CB4_136 | ecosystem: Environmental > Aquatic > Marine > Oceanic | place: Arctic Ocean: Canada Basin | collected... | reverse complement strand
TGATACCTGTTTCAACAATGATGTCATTAGCATTCTCTTGTAATAGTAACAAACCAGAAGTTGGGCTTATTCATTCTCATGGAGAAAAAATATTTTGTCAACACATCGATTGGAGGACTGATTTACCAGAACCCATAGATGAAATTATAGTATTAACTTGGCGTGACTTTTTAAATGAATATGATACTACAAAGAAAATTTTTCAAAAAAATTGTGATGCGCTTTTGAATGAAGAAAATTTAATTACCGCTGAACTATCTTCAGAATACGTTGGTATTTTAGCTGCTTTAAAATTTGATGAACTCATAATAAAAAAACCTCACAACTTAGTTTCTAATTATGTTTCCCCATTCATAATTAATAAAAAGAAATGACCATAAGAGAAGGAAAGATCTCTGATTTAAATAATATTGTGAAAATTGAGAATCAAGTTTATAAGAATCCCTATTGGTCAGTAAAAATGTTTGAACGACTTCTACTTAATAATTCTAATGAAAGACTTTGGGCGTATGAAAAAGAAAGCTTGTTATTGGGTTTTTTAATAGACTTGCGTTTCGAGGATGAGATTAATATCTTAGATGTGGCAATTGATAGTTCCTACCAAAATAGAGGGCATGGTTATAACATGTTCTTGGATTATATAAACATTGTTCCCAAGAAATGTACTATTTTCTTAGAGGTCAATGAAAATAATAATAAAGCCCTTAGTATGTATAATAAGCATTGTTTTAAAAAAATAAATAAGCGTGAAGCATATTATAATGATGGCTCTGATGCTATTATAATGAAATTAGTAAAATGATTTAGTAGATATGGATTGGTTTAAAAGAAAAGATAAAAAAATTAAAGAAAAAACTAAAAAGTCTATACCTGATGGACTTTGGGAAAAATGTCCATCATGTAAAGAGATTTTATTTAAACCAGAACTAGATAAAAATAATTCGATTTGCAGGCATTGTTCGTACCACTTCAGAATGGATTATAGAAAATACTTAGAATTAATCATTGATGATGGCTCATCAAAAAGATTATTTGAAAATATAAAATCATTAAATTTTCTAAATTTTGTTGGAAGGCGAAAATATGACAAGCAGTTAGATGACGCATACAAAAAAGGTGGTAATACTGATTCAATTGAGATTTACTCTGGTAGTATTAAAAGTAGATCAGTTATTATCGGCATAATGAATTTTGCATTCATTGGCGGAAGTATGGGTTCTGCTTTAGGTGAATTAATTTCACGAGCTATAGTTAAAGCTAGAAAAGAAAATAAACCTTTGATTTTAATATGTAAATCTGGTGGCGCTAGAATGCAGGAGGGTGCAATATCTTTAATGCAGTTAGCAAAAATAAGTGCTCAATTGGCAAAGTTTTCAAAATCAGGGGGCTTATATATTTCTGTTCTTACTGACCCTACGACCGGAGGTGTAACCGCAAGTTATGGCATGCTAGGAGATATTATTTTTGCAGAACCAGGTGCTCTTATTGGTTTTGCTGGGCCTAGAGTTATCAAACAAACAATTGGTCAAGATTTGCCAGAGGGTTTTCAGCGTTCAGAGTTTTTACTTGAAAAAGGTTTCATCGATCAAATAGTATCAAGAGACAAAATGAAAAATCGACTTTATAGCATCATAGATTTACTGAGTTGAATATTTTAGTTACAAATGATGATGGAATATTTTCATCGGGGATATTTGCACTTTGGGAGGTGGCAAAGGAATTTGGAGAAGCATATATTGTTGCTCCAAAATCCCAAAAAAGCGCTGTTGGACATAGTATAACCATCTCCAGACCTTTGTTCATTACCAGAATTAAGCGTAGCAATGGGTTTAAAGGTTTTGCGGTTACTGGCTCTCCAGCCGATTGCGTAAAGATTGGCATAAAAAAGATACTAGATGAAAAGCCTGACCTTGTATTATCAGGTATTAATTTGGGTTCTAATCTTGGTAATAATATTATTTATTCTGGGACCGTTGCTGGAGCATTGGAGGGTTCTATGCAAAATATTTCTTCGATTGCTTTTAGTATAGACTCATTCAATCCAAAAAGCTTTGAGACCTCTAAATATGTCATTCGCAAAGCCATTAAATTTTTAATTAAACAAAATATTCCAAAGAAGACATCATTAAATGTTAATATACCGAATTGTACTTTAGATCAATTGAAGGGTATGAAAATAACCTCGCAAGGGAATGAGTATTTTGAAGACGATTTTAATTTTTGTAAAGATCCCAAGGGCAATAGTTACTATTGGATGAAAGGTGAGATGGTTGATAATGATGATAGCTTTGACAGCGACTCATTTGTAATAAAAAACAATTATGCAAGTATTACACCTATTAGTTTTAGAATGGCTGACGATAAGGTATTTGGAAAGCTCAGAAAAACAATTAAATAATGAATAATTTAAAAAATGGAAGCGTTTTAATATTGGACTTTGGCTCTCAATATACTCAATTGATTGCTCGAAGAATTAGAGAAAACCATGTTTTTTCTGAAGTATTACCGTCCCATACTAAATTAAAAACCATCAATAGCATAAATCCTAAAGCAATTATTTTATCAGGTGGTCCGTCAAGTGTTTTTTCTAAAGATGCTCCTATCTTCGATGAAAACATTCTTAGTATGGATATTCCAATCTTAGGTATTTGCTATGGTCTACAACTTCTTGTGCACTATTATGGTGGAGAGGTCACTTCAAGTTTAGGAGGTGAATATGGCTTTGCTGAAGTGAATTTTAGTAAAATGAAAGACATAACAAAAAATATGTCACCAAAATCAAAAGTATGGATGAGTCATATGGATCGAGTGACCGTAGTACCTGATAGCTGGGAAGTTATATCAAGGGGCTCTAATGGTGTAATAGCTGCCTTAATTAATGAAGACCAATCAAGAATCGCAACGCAATTTCATCCTGAGGTAACGCATACTGATGAGGGGGGAGTATTATTGAAAAATTTCCTTTTTGGTATTGCCAAATGTGAAAAAAATTGGACTCCAAATAATTTTATTGATGAACAAACTAAAAGAATTAATTCTGATATTAAAAATGATAGCATTCTTGTTGGAGTAAGCGGAGGAGTCGATTCAACAGTCATGGCTTGTATGATAAATAATGCTGTAGGCAATAGATGCTTTGCAGTTTTAATTGACCATGGTTTACTGCGCAAAGATGAAGCAAAAAAGTGTGTAGCTGCGCTTAGGGAAGGGCTGGGGATTAATATTCATTTATATGATGAATCAGAAGTCTTCTTTTCAAGGTTAGAAGGAGTTTTGGACCCTGAAAAAAAGAGAAAAGTTATTGGAGACCAGTTCATTCGATCTTTTGATCGTATCGCTAATGAAATAGGCATCTTCAAATTTTTAGGGCAAGGCACTTTGTACCCAGACTTAATTGAAAGTGGTGTAAGTGCTGGCGATTCTTCACACTTAATTAAAAGTCATCATAATGTTGGAGGATTACCGAAAGATTTAAAGTTTAAGCTTATAGAGCCATTAAAAGATTTATTTAAAGACGAAGTAAGGGCAGTTGGCAAAGAACTTAATATACCAAATGAACTGATAAAAAGGCATCCCTTTCCTGGGCCTGGATTAGGGGTGAGAATCATAGGTGAAATTACTAGAGAACGAGTTTTGATTCTCCAAAACGCAGATTCAATTTTTATTAAAATATTAAAAGACACAGGTGAATATGAAAAGATATGGCAGGCCTTCGCAGTTTTAATTCCCGTTAAGACTGTGGGTGTTATGGGTGACCAAAGAACATATGAAAACCTTGTAGCATTAAGAGCGGTGACAAGTATTGATGGTATGACAGCTGACTGGTATAAAATGCCTTCTGAAATTTTATCTCTTGTCTCTAGTCAAATAGTAAATAACGTAAGAGGCGTTAATCGTGTGGTCTATGACATTACATCAAAGCCTCCTGGTACAATCGAGTGGGAATAGTATTAATTACCTTAAAAGTCGACTTCTTTTTAAACGCAAATTTTATAAAACCTAAACATAAAAGTTGTGTTTTAGTTATCAATTATTGTCATATATTGTGCATAATAAAATTTTTTTAAGAATTTGAGGGAAAAGTGAAAGTAAATGAAACGGTTATAAATGCTTTAATTGAAAAAATGGCTATTGGTAAAGATGAAAATTATAAGGCATTCATAAAAAAAATTCTTATTAAAATGAGCAGTGGCGACGAGTGGAAAAACTTATCAAAATTAGATGAAATAAATAAAAAAATAAAAACGGATATTAAATGATATGCATTTTGATTTAAATACAATATGAATAGTTTTTCAATCATATTACAAATTACTTTTTTTGTTTTACTATCTAGCTTGCTTTTTTCTAAACAACTTCAGTCCCCAGAAAATAAAACTGTTCCCAACATAATATTTAAGGATAATGTTGCTTACAAAGAAGGTGAAGAAAATCCTTATACGGGAAAGATATCTATTTTTTTTGATAAGGGTATAATTAAATCTGAAGGACTTTATAGAGTGGGTATTAAAAGTGGTTTATGGAAAGAATTCTTTTTATCTGGCCAAATTAAATCTAAAGGCATTTACAGGAATGATATGAAAACTGGAGTTTGGGCAGACTGGTATAGTAATGATCAAAAAAAAAGTCAGACTATTTATAGGAATGGACTAAGAAATGGTAAAGAGATTACATGGTATGAGGGCGGTACAAAAAAGACAGAACAAAACTATAGGAGCAATAAAAAAGAGGGGCTTTATAGATTTTGGTATGGAAATGGTAGAATAAAAATTGAAGGTAGCTACCTCGATGGTCTCAAAGATGGTAAACTAACCGAATGGCATGAGAACGGGGAAATTTATAAAGAGCAAAACTATAATTCTGGAAAAAAGCATGGACTTATGTTTAGTTGGTATGAAAGTGGTTCAAAAAAAGAGCAACAATATTTTACTAAAGGTTTAATAAACGGCGTTCATCTAGAATGGTTTCAAAATGGTCAAAAAAAGTTAGAAGGAAACTATATCAACGATAAGTACGATGGCTCTTGGACGCAATGGTTTGCTAATGGCCAAAAGTATATTCAAGGTAAATATGATGAGGATATGTTGGTGGGACAATGGAGCCAATGGTATAAAAATGGGAATAAATATTCTTTAGGTCTTTATGAAAGTAGTAAGCAAGTGAAAGACTGGGTTTATTTTTCTCCAAATGGTGCTGATAGTTCTACTATATCATATGGAGATGGCAATCCCATATCAGGTGCAAAAGTGGAATGGTATGATGGAGGTGAAAAAGAATCTGAAATAAACTACAAAAATGGTCGAATCACTGGACCGGTAACTTATTGGTATGAAAATGGAAATAAAAAACTTGTAGAAAACTATTCAAACAATCTTTTAAATGGGGCTTTAACAAAGTGGAGTAAAAATGGTAAAAAGCAATCAAAACAAAATTATGAAGATGGAAAATTAAAAGTAGAGAAAAGATATGTTTATTATATAGAAGGACAGATTGACTCAACAATTGAATTTAAATATGATAATAGCAACAATATTCTTAACAAAATAATTACAAAATGGTCACCAAGAGGGAGATTACTTTCAAAATTAAATAATGGTAGTATCTGGAAAGGTGAAGTCGTAGAGTGGTGGGATGAAGACTTAAAAATAAAAAAAGAACTTGTTACATACGTTGCAGGCAAGAAGTCCGGGCGCTTCAAAAGTTGGTTTAAAAATAATAAATTAAGTAGTGATGGATACTATAAAAATGATTTAATGACCGGGAAATGGAAATTTTATCATAGTAATGGAAAATTAAAAGCCGAAGGTGCGTTCATAGACAGTGATGGGGAAAATAATAACGAGTTAACAAATATTCCAAATAATGGAAGAACTGGCAATTGGACTAGCTGGCATGAAGATGGCAGTAAGTGGTCGCAACTCTCATACTTAAAGGGTAAAAAGCATGGGCTTCAAAAAAATTGGTATGAGAATGGGCAAAAAGAATTAGAGGGGGAATATGATCAAGATGTTCCAGTAAATAAGTGGTCCTGGTGGTATTTTGATGGTGCACCTATGCAAGAAGGAGAATATAACGAAAAAGGTAATTTTGAAGGTCTCTACTTTATAAATCCGCAGGTGCCCAGCTCTTCATATCCTTGATTACGAGCTTAGTATGCATACCTTTTTAAAGATTTTTTTTATTTGTTTTCTCATGGGGTCACATGCTTGGGGATCAAGCGTTGAAAAACTGTTGATAAATGAAAATACTCAAATTAAGATATCTGATATAGAAAAAAGGTATCAAGCATTAAAGAAAAATATATTTTCCCCTATAAATGACATTCAAACTAATTATAATGTTTACTTAGATTCTTTAATAATATTAAATGACGAATTAAAAGCAGTTCGAGCTAAATCGTTCTTACAGATTTATAATTTAAAACTTGACCGAAATTATTTAGATGAGTTCTCGAGGCTCGATAAAAAATCAAAAAACCTACACAACGCCATTTCCTCTTTGTTCAATACATATAAAGAGTACAATCCTTCGATTCATAAAGACTCTTATTCCTTTGAATTTTATAGAAACAATATTCAAAAATTTATTGATATAGAATGCTCTTTACCTTAATTAAGATTTTAACTAAAAAGCATATTAACACTTATACTTTGGAGATATATATATGTTAAAAAAAATATTTTACTTTATATTTTTAGCTCAATTTTTTAATGTAAAAATTATGGCAGAGAATTCAGCGCACCTGGAACTTGAAAAAAGAGTTAAAATTCTTGAAAGACAGGTCGCAGAATTAAAAATAAAGATTGGTGAAAAATTAAATACTATAAATTGGAAGGATTTAAAGCTCGGTTTAAGTAAGGTAAAAATCCAAACTAATTTTGGTCATCCAGATAGGAAAGGTAAATTTTCAAATGGTGATGAATTCTGGGGATTTCAAAATTATACCTTAAAATTTGATAAAAATGGGAAATTGAAAAACTGGTCCAAACCTTTTTTAAATTAATTAACCTAAAAAATTAATATATGTCAAAAATATTAAAATTTTTATTATTTATAATATTTTTCAATCTTTCGTCGTGTATTAAATATAATTCTTTTAATAATAAATCATTAATAATTGAAACACAATTGTCTGGAGAGCGTCTCGTGTTCGCTGATGTCAGCAACAGCTTATTAAAGACAAAGAACATAAATCAAAATTGGTCCCGGATAAATAGTGAAAAAATTACACCTTATTTTAGGTTAAAAAATAGTTTGGGATTAATTAAAGGTGATTTTATTAAGAATTCTGAATGCTATCTAGCAGTTCAGCTCAATAATGGCAGATTATATAAGTGGAAATACAATTCAGCGAATGATAAAACATTACCTAGTTACGTTGCCATGTCCGCTGATATAATAGAGGCAAGGTTTAACATTGGTAAAAATATTTGGTTAAATGAAATTTATTCAGACAGTATTTTTATAAACAATAGTGAAAAAAGATTTAAAAAATTTGATAAAGTCATGGTGCTTGGAACCAAAGTCTTTCAAAATAGTAAAATTGATATGCCTATATGGTTAGAAATAAATACTAATTCTGATAATAACGCATTTATTAGATATAATGGTAAATTTAAAACTGAATTGCGACAAAATAATTATTATTATGAAGATCCCTTTAAAAAAAAATGGCCAAAAACTATTATCGAAAGTTTAAAAAGAGGGGAAATCTATTACGGTATGAGTTGTGAACAAGTAAGGATATCCATTGGGAACCCCATAATTATAAATAATACGTCTAGTATCCATGGTGTTAGTCAGCAATGGGTTTATGGTAAGCATATAGATGAAAGGAAATATTTACTTTTTAAAAATGGTAAGCTTGTAACTATGTAGATACATAGGTTAAAGAAATTAGATCATGAAAAAAACTTTTGCACTAATTAATTTTGTCTTGCTGTATTCTCTACAGGGGCAGTTAAGCGACAGCTCTAGTTCGTATAAGGAACATTTTGAATTAGCTATTAAGCATTACAAAAATAAAAGATACCAATTAGCTGAAAATGAGTTCAAGACTATTTTAATTGAAAAACGAAATTTTGCAGACCCGGTATCACATTTCATGTTGGCAAAGTCTCTATTTCATCAAGATAAAATGCTGGATTCTAAAAGAGCAGGCGATTCGTATCTGAATAAATATCCAGATAGTAAATATGCTTTTAACATTAAGATTATGTTAAGTGATATCCTTATCTCGAAAGAGAAATATTCCTACGTGGTTGAACAGTTGCTCCACTTAAGAGAATCTTTAATTGATTCTACGCAGCTTCAGAAAATAGATTATCGTTTACTAAATAGTATAGTGATGGGTGTTAATTCGAGTAAGATAGAGCAGCTATTGTTTTTAAGTGAAAATAAAGTTTCCAGATCTATTTTGAACTTAGCTAGATCATACCGCTCATTGTTAGACGGCAATATCAATGATATGGATTTATCTTTAAGCGTGATTAATTCTAAATTATTGCCTCCATATTATTTTGATTTTTATGAGAGTTTGTCTCTTTTTCTTGGAGTTGAAGTTACTGCGCATGGCACAATTGCTGTTATTTTACCTTTATCCGGAAAGGAGAGGGAGAAAGGTCTCACTTTTCTGTTGGGCCTATCGAGAATGGCTATGGATTATCAGCATGATTTAGTAACAAATTTTAAAATATATGATAACCAAAGTGAAGATATAAATACTCTTAAACTACTAAATCTAATTAGCTTAGACAAAAGTGTGGTTTCCATACTTGGTTATTTATCTGAAGTATCAAATTTAGCAGCAACTAGTTTTTCTGGGTCAATTCCGATTATGCTTTCTAAGAGCAATTACAGTGAATTAACGATTTTATCAGAAAATATATACTTGTTATCTACAAGTAGTGAAATTCAAGCAAAGTTATCTGCGCAATACTTAGTAAAGGTATTGGGATATCAACATATAGCAGTGCTCTCCCCAGCTGATGATTTAAATAAAAATTATGCTAGCTACTTCATTGAGGAATTAAATCAACTAGGTCTCGATCCCGTAGCAGTTGAGTGGTATTATGGGCGTCCAGAAAATTTGAACAGGCAATTTTCAGCCATAAGAAAAACAGCATGGTCCCTCGTTCCCAAGGAAAACCCGAATCTAAAATATCTCGATTTAGAAATAGACAGTCTGGATGCTCTTTTTGATGTAGATGTTGCAGATTTTATGGAAACAGTCGAAAATATTAGTGAACTAAATCAAATGTCAAAAAGAGATTCTTTGAAAGTTGATCTTAGTACTATTGAAGCAATTTATATGCCAATAAATAAGCAGGATTTATCTTTTATAGGTACTCAATTACCAATGTATAACTTAAAAACAAAAATCATAGGTAATGAATCTTGGATGGACATAGATATTTTAGCTCAAGATATAATTGGTCCACATCTACAAGGCCTCACCGTTTTGAGTTCAGAATATCCTAAATTTGGGATGGCGAACTCTTCTGATTTGGACAGGGTGTTTTCAATGGGATATGATCATGGCTACTTTATAAATTCACTCATAAAAATCAGTAAAAAATCAAGACGCCAGTACAAGAATCTACTTGAAGAAGGTGATATGTTCGTTGGAACGTCTTCACTAATTGAACTAGGTGGGCTAAATAAAAATGAAAATCAAATTGTAAGAGTCTTAGAATACAATAAAAGTAAGATGAGGACCATTGGGTATTTTAATGGAAAAAATTTAATAGAAAATCAGCCATTAGCGAAATAGTACAGAAGCAATGGGATGACTTTAGTTCCAAGATACCAATTCCAAAAATTAAGATTATATTTTCAAGTAAGAGGGCTAATATTAAATCGCATGGTAATTTAATCAGTCTTTGTGAAAATGTTGGACTCGAGTCTAAAAATTTAATATCTATAAATCAGGTTCATTCATCAAAAGTTGTTTCAGCTAAACAATCAGGACATTATAGTTCTTCTGATGGAATAATTAATTATGGAGGGGGTCTGGTATGCTCTATTAAAGTTGCAGATTGTTTGCCTATATATTTTATAAATAATATTTCAAGAACAATAGGTCTTGTGCATGCTGGATGGCGGGGTCTATCTTTAGGTATAATTAAAGAATACATTGAAAAAATAATAATAAATAATGAAAGTGCATCAGATAACTATGTTTTAATTGGTCCATCGATACAGAAGTGTTGTTTTAGAATTCAAAAAGATGTGATTAATAATTTTGATCCTAAATTTTACTCAAAAATTAGTGATAAACACTACCAAGTAGATCTTCAGAAGTGGGCGGTTAATCAAATCATGAATCTTAATATAGAAAAAAATAAGATATTTGTTAGTGACAAATGTACCTACTGTAATAAAGAGAGCTATGACTCTTTTAGGAGAGATGGTGCTACTTCTGGAAGAATGTATGCACTATTAGGCTGGCTAAAATAATGACTATTATAGATATCGTCATTCTTGGAATTTTGCAAGGCATTACAGAGTTTTTACCAGTTAGTAGCTCAGGGCATTTAGTTATCGTACAATATATGCTTGGGATTGAATCGCCAGGGAATGCGTTAGAAATATTATTTCATATAGGGACGTTATTTAGCGTGATTTTTGTCTTTTATAAAGATATAAAATTGATAGTTATGTCTTTAAATAAAAAGCCTTCCCAAGTACTTGTCATGCACATAATAACGGCTACGGTTCCCGCAGTAATTATAGGTCTCACATTCAAAGATTACATAAATAGTGTTTTTAGTAGCATAGTGCCTGTTGGTTATGCTTTATTATTTACAGGAGCAGTATTAATATTATCAATCAATTTTAAGAATAAAAATAAATCATTGTCATATTTATATTCAATATTAATTGGTCTGTCTCAGGCTATGGCCATAATACCGGGAATATCAAGATCAGGTACAACTATATCGATATCAATGCTTTTAGGGATTCCACCAAAAGAGGCGGCGAGGTTTTCTTTTTTACTTTCGATTCCTGTTATTGTTGGCGCTGGCGTTTTAGGGTTTATAGAATTACACTCGAATGATTCATTCACAATAGAAGTGATAATTGTAGCGATTTTGACATCATTTGCTGTTGGAACCTTATCATTGAAAATGTTGCTAAAAATATTAGAGATTGGAAGGTTCCATTTTTTTGGTATTTATTGTTTAGTCGCTGGAATAATTGCTATTCTACATTAATTTACTTTAAAATATCTAATAAAATAATATGAATGATTTGAAACAGATTTTATCAAAAATAAAAGCTGGCAAGCTAAATAATGTATATGTTTTGAAGGGCGAAGATCTATTTCTTCAGAATTTTTTCATAGAAAAGCTCTTCGATAAACTGTCTCTTGAATCATTGGGGTCAAAAGAATTTTTAACTCCGAATGAATTATCAGGCAAAGAAATATTAAATAAGCTTCTCTCGGCAGACCTATTCAACTCAAAAAAGTTATTTATATTGAGAGACCCACAACAAATTAAAGGAAAAGTTTCAAAAGAACTTATTAGCTATTGCCATCAACCTTTACTTAATCACTGCTTAGTCCTCATCTGCGATAATTATCTAGATAAAAGTTCTTTTTTTAAAAATTTATATTCCACGATCCCTTTAATAAATGTATCGACACCATTTCAAAGCCAGATGACTAAATGGGCTAACTTTTTTGTAAAAGACAATAAAAAGAACATTTCACCAGAGGTGCTTAAGGAGTTAATAGATACTTGCGGAGACTCTCTTTATAACTTAAAAAATGAAATTGATAAAATCTGCCTGATGACTGAAGAGAAAAACATAAAAATAGAGCACATTAATTTTGAAAGTTCATTTTCAAGAAGCAGAAAAAGATGGGAGCTAATGTCTTCAATAGGATCAAGGGATTTAAAAAAGTCAATAATATTAGGAAAATCTATCATCGATAGTTCAGAAACAATGATTTCATTGATTTTTCCAATTATGGCATTATTTCAGGAACTGTTATTTGTAAAGATGAATAATGGAACTTTTATTAAACCCTCTAGTTATATACCATTATCAACGCTATTAAAAAACAATATAACAAATTATGCAAAAAATTATTCTTTGGATGATATTGAAGTAGCAATAAGAGAGTTGAAAAAAATTGAAATCAGACAAAAAACTACAAACACTAACGATGAGTCAGAGATCATCAGTTTTATTTACAATGCCATTGGATAACAAAAACAATAAATATAGTTATACCGATGAACAGTTAATGTCTTTGTTCCAAGCTGGCGATGAAAATGCTTACATTGCACTAGTAAATAGATACAAAGACAAATTGATAAATTTTATTTTTCACTACTTAAAAGACTCCGAATCGGCAGAAGATGTTGTCCAGGATACTTTGATAAAGCTTTATCAAAAAAAACATTATTATAAAGAAATAGCGAAATTCTCGACTTGGCTATATACAATTGCGAAAAACTTAGCCAATACCGAATTAAGGAAAAGAAAGAATAGAAAAACTACCCTTTTAAGTCGATTTAGTACAGATGATAAGACTTTTGAAATACCTAGTGATGATTTAGGAATTGGGCAACAAGTTCAAACTGATATTGTAAATAAAATTATTAAGGATGCTGTTAATCAATTATCTGAAAAATTTAAAACTGTTATAATCTTGAGAGATATTCAAGAAATCTCTTACGAAGAAATAAGCGAAATAATTGGTGTCCCAATAGGTACTGTTAAATCAAGAATTAATCGTGCTAGATTGCAGCTGCAAGTTGAACTAAAACATTTAAGAGAATAGGAGCACTTATCGATATGAACCGTTATGAATTTGAAGACTTAATATCTGATTACTTAGAAGGAAAAATGACTTTTAAAAAGAGAAGAGAGTTTGAGTCATTTATAGAAAATAATGAAGAATCTAGATTGCTAGTTAACAATGTGAGGAACTCAATATCAGATTTGAATAGATTAGATAGAATTGTTGTTTCAAATGGGTTTAACGAAAAATTGTTATCAAAATTAAAATATACAAATCAAATTAATATTGATTATAAAAAAAATATTTACGGTTTTTCGCCGCTAAATGCAGCTATTTTTTCAACTCTTTTTATGGCTATAATATTTTTCAGTTATTCATTAATAGTACCTAGAAATGTTTTTTCCCCAAGCAGAAGTGAAAGCGCCAACGTTATAAATGAGGAAAACCAAAATTCTATAAACTCAAAACTTACTATCGACGATAACAACTTTGCTTCTGAAGTACTAATTGATTCTTTGAAGGAAAGTCATAAAAACTATAAGGTGGACAAAAACAATAAAATAAAATTTATAAATAATCAGAAATAATTTATAGCTGTTTTTAAATTTCTTAAATACTTGGTAGATTCTTATGCTCTTCATAGAAAACAATATACATGATGAAAAAAAAATCTATAAATACTTTTATTGTACTTGTTTTTTGTTTAAACATAATATTTCTAGTTTTTTTAAAAGGTTCTAATGATGTTTTAGATCTTATTCTAAGATTATTAGCTTTTCCTGGGCTTGCTTGGGTTATGTATCTTTACTATGAATCGCTTGGTTCATCCAATGACAGAAATCAATCCGAAAAGATACTTGGTAACCGAAAATTTGAACTAGATAAAAATCCAGATTCTCAATTTTTAAATCTAATCAATTCAAGTTTTTTGCTTCTAAAAGACTTAAATAGAAATTTTGATGCATCTATATTTTTTCTTCAACCTGATTCAGATTGCTTTTTAATAAAAAACGCTATGTCGAATAACTTTGTAGAAAGGATACCTATTAATAGTCCAGTTTTAAAAATCATTGCTCACAAAAAAAAATCAACTATTATTTATCAAAAAGATGATAATCAAATATGGGAAGGGTTATTAAAAGATAACTCACATAGAGGAAGTGAGTGCATTATTATTCAACCTCTTTTTTTAAATGGTCATCTTACTGGCATGTTGGCTGTCCACATGAAACACTTCAGTGATTTAAATCCGAATGATCAATTATTAATAACGCATTTAGCAGAAATAATATCTTTAGGTGTCTTTGACTTAGATCTTCTAGAAAAAACAATTAATAAAATAGAAAATCAATCTAGAGTTTTTGATTTATTGACACAAATAGACATTAAGCATTCAGAATCTGATATATTGAATAAATATAGAAATATTATTCATTATTTTTTCAATTATGATTGTTTAACCATCTCGAGGCTTGATGAGAATTCAAATAGAGCGAATATTAAATTGATTGATGGTATTAAAAAATATTTGCCTCTAGATAATCATTTTAACATTAATGGAACAATAAATGGGTTACCTTATGTTAAAAGCAGCAAAATTAACAGTTCTTATGAAAAGTTTAATTTATTCAGGTACTCATCTTCTGAGAAAAATAATGAGGTTGAGAACAATTTTCTAGGCATCTCAATTATGCTCGATGATAATCTTTGGGGTGCCGTTATGATTGAACGTTTCAATAATAAATTTTTCAATAAAAATGATGAAAAATTATTATCATTAATTTGTAGAGCGCTTCAAACTAATATGCTCTGGCATATTGAATACCAAGATATGTATGAAAATGCAATTAAAGATGGCCTTACGGGGTTACTCAATCATAAAACCTATATTGATAGAGCGAGAGAAGAGATTGAAAGAGGTAGGCGTTTCCAACACCGGTTGGTATTTTTAATTTTTGATCTTGATAAGTTTAAAAGAATTAATGACACATTCGGACACCCCTATGGCGATTATGTTATTAAAACGACTTCTAATATCATAAAGAAAAATGTTCGTAGTATTGATCTAGTCGCTAGATATGGCGGTGAGGAGTTTGCCGTAGTATTAGTTAATACAAATACAGATGCAGCATTAGCGGTTGCAAAAAGAATTGTTAAAAATATTGAAGAATATAATTTTACTATGAACGATAATAATGTAAACATGACTATAAGTTGTGGACTATCTGAATATCCAAGTGATTCAGATAAATTAAAAGATTTGATACAGTTTGCTGATGAAGGTCTTTATAAAACAAAAGATAATGGTGGAAATGATGTTACGATATACAGCAGTATAGTAAGCTAAGCAATGTTTTATAACATATATAAATTTTTAGTTATAATAGTGCTAATAAATATTCTCTTTAGTTCTTATTTAAGAAGCAATGATGTGAATAGCAAAGGTCTCGCAATTCATCATTTTATGCAAGGCGAGTTTTTACTAAATCAAGGGAATTATGCTTTAGCTGTTTTAGAGTTTCAAGATGCTTTAAGCATCGATCCAAATGCATCAACCATTCATATATCTATAGCTGATGCATACAGGAGGCTTGGAAGAGCAAAACATGCAGAAGACCATCTAAAAATTGCGATTGACCTTGATCCTAAGGATCTAAGTAGCAGAGAAATGTTAGGGCAATTATATTTGTTAAATAGAAATTATATTGCTGCAGAAAATCAATTTTTAGTTTTGAACCACCTTGATCAATATAATGATGATTACTTATCTATATTAGGTGATATAGCCAAACTGCAACAACAGTGGAATAAATCTATTGATTTTTTTTTAGAAGCTAACAAAATAAACCCTCAAAACTTTAAAGTTTTAGAAAGTGCTATGCAAGTTTGTCTTTCTGCTGAATTATTTGAAAAAGCTGAAAGTGTATGCAAATTATTAGCGCAATTTGAACCAAATAATAGTAGTTACTGGCTCACTTATAAGCAAATAACAGCATATAATAAAAATTATAAGAGTACATTGAATTCAATCTTTGAATTAGAAAGAATCAATGGGAAATCTATAAAACTTAATTTAGAAAAAAGCGCTATACTGCAGGAGCTTAATGAAGTTGATGAAGCGATTGCGCTTCTAGTCGAAGCACACAATCCAGATAGTGCTAATATTAATATAGTTAAACGGCTAGTCTCAATGTATCTAGAAATTGAAAATTTTACAGATGCCAATATTTTCAATAAAATATTATTGAATGAGTTCTCTGATGCTCCATCAGGATACATAAATGCTGCAATTATATCATTAAATAATGATATGCCGGAAGAAGCAATTAAATATATTGAGCCAGTAATAGATAAACATAGCAACAATTATTCTGCTTTATATTTGCTTGGCACTTCATATCTCCAAATAAAAGATTTGACGAATGCAGAAAGATATTTAAAACAATCTTTAAATGTTTTTCCTCAATCTAGGACCAGTAAGCATACTTTAGCAATGATTTATGATCAAACGGGTATTTGGATTAAGTCAGACAGTTTGTACTTTGACCTTATTAATTCTGATTCAACTGATGCCCAAGCTTATAATAATTTAGCATATAGTTTAGTAGAAAGAGGGGCAAATTTAGAACTGGCTTTAGAAATGTCATTGATAGCAACGCGGCTTGAACCTGGCTCAGCTCCTTATTTAGATACTTTAGGTTGGATTTACTATAATTTAGAACAATATGAAAAGGCGCTAGAACATGTTCAAAAATCATATAGCATAGACTCTGATAATCCTGTGATTGTTGAGCATCTAGCAGATATTTTAAAAGCTACAGACCAATTTTCAAAGGCTAATTTAATTTATATGCAAGCAATCGACATTGGAGGCGATAGCCTTTCCATACAGCAAAAAATTAGAGTAGAATGAAGATTGTATTTTTAATATCCTTTATGGTGTTTATAGCTAGTTGTTCCGGAAAGCAAAACCAATCAATAATTAAACTAAATCATGAAAAAAAAATAAGTGAATTCACTTCATGTAGCGGCAGGGGAACTATTTCCAGTATAGGTAATTTTAGTGGTCAATTATCATTTGATTTTTTAGCGCAAAATGATAGCTCTTTTTTTCAGTTTCAAGATTTTTTAGGCAGAAAGGTATTAATTCTATGGCTGACATCTAGTTCTGCGGAGGCTTGGAATCTTATAGAAAATAAAAAATATAGTCATTCAAAAATTAGCGATTTAGTTCCAATTTTATCTGTCATACAGCCCCGTTATCTAATTGATTTTTTGTGGGGTGAGGATATATCAAATAGTGATTTTGATTTTTCAGGGTTTGATAATGCCACGATTTTATTAGAAAAAAGTAATCCTGATGAACTGATAATAAATAAAGCTATCTTTTCAGACGGAAAAAATAACCAAAAGTTATCAATTATAATCAAATCAAGAATACCCAGCAAAGATCTTATAGATCTAGGAAAATTTTGGAAAATAATATAGAGTTAAACATGAATATTTCTATAGTAATACCAGTATTCAATGAAGAAGAGTCAATTAAAGAGCTATATAATCAAATTTCCAAAGCTCTTAAAGATCAAAAAACATATGAAATTATATTTATTGACGATGGTTCTTCAGATAAATCTAATAAAATAATAATTGATTTATCGATTGAGGATAGTCGAGTTAAGCTAATACGTTTTTTTAGGAATTTCGGGAAATCAGCTGCTTTGTCTGAAGGCTTTAAGTATGCGAAAGGAGATGTCATTATAACGATGGATGCAGATTTACAAGATGATCCAGATGAAATCCCAAATCTTTTAAAAAAGTTAGATGAAGGCTATGACCTCGTATCTGGTTGGAAAAAGAAAAGACATGACCCGTGGACAAAAACTTTCCCATCTAAAATTTTTAATTTTGTTACTAGGCTCTTAACGGGTGTTAAAATACATGATTTTAATTGTGGCTTAAAGGCTTATCGTAGTTCCGTAGTTAAGTCAATTGAGATTTTTGGTGGAAGGCATCGTTATATACCTGCCTTAGCAGGTCAATTGGGCTTTCCAGTCTCTGAAATAGTAGTCAATCACAGGCCAAGAATTCACGGGGAAACTAAATATGGTGGTTCAAGAGTATTTCATGGGTTTTTTGATCTACTTACTATTTTATTTTTAAATAAATATACTCAGCAACCTCTTCATTTTTTTGGTGCTATTGGTATGGTAGCATTCTCAGGAGGTATTATTACAGAATTAATAGTGCTTTATTATAAATTCATTATCTTTGAGCCGTTCTCTAAACATATTGCGTTGTTGCTCCTTGGTGTTATCTTAATAATAATCGGGATCCAATTCTTCTCAATCGGTTTGCTTGGCGAAATAATGGCTCGTTTTAGCCAGGGTAAAGAAGACCGCATAAAGGAAATTAAGTAAACTATTATATAGTCCAATATTATATGTCTTCTTCAAAACCTATAATAAGTATAGTAACTCCGACTTTTAATAGATTAGATGAGTTAGCTCATTTGATTAAGTCAATAAAACATCAAACTTTAGATTATAAGTACTTTGAAATGATTATTTCTGATGATGGCTCATCTGACGGAACAAGAGAACAAATTAAAAATTGGCAAAAAGAAGTTTTGTTTAAACTGGTTTATGTTTTTCAAAAAAATCTTGGGCCGGGTGTTGCAAGAAATAATGGCGTTAAGGTATCTCGAGGTGAATTAATTGTATTTATAGATTCAGATTGTGAAGCAGATAAAGATTGGTTGAAAAATATTTACAGTTCTTTTTTAAAAAATGAATTTGATGCATTTGGAGGGCCTGATTACGCAAAAGATGATTTTTTGCCTGTTCAACGAGCTATAAATTTTTCAATGACCTCATTTCTTACCACTGGTGGCATAAGAGGTCATAATAATAAAATGGTAGGGAAATTTTACCCGAGAAGTCATAATATGGGTGTTAAAAAATCAATATTTGATAAAATAGGTGGATTTGGTCCTCTTAGGCATGGTCAAGATATTGAATTAAGTAATAGAATAATCAATAAGAAGGCTGTAGTAATGCTTCTAGAAGATGTAATCGTTTATCATCGGCGTCGCACTACTTTAATAAAATTTTTTAGGCAAGTATTTAACTGGGGGGTTGCTAGAATAAACTTGGCGAAAATCGATAATAAAATGTTACAATTTGTACATGTTCTTCCTTCGATTGCAACTTTGGCTTTTTTGGGTTTAATATGTGGTAGTTTTATAGCTTCCAAGTTATTTGTCCCATTAATACTTATGAGTTTTATGCTTTTATTTATCCTCTGTTTGTATGGTGGCGTAAAGTCAAAGAGTATCCTTGTGTCGTTTTATTTATTTGCAGTAATTCCCTTTCAGGTTTTTGGTTATGGCTCTGGTTTTATCATAGCATTTACGAGACGTTATATCTTAGGTCATAATGTATTTACTGGATTTCAAAAAAAATATTACTAATTTGAAAAAAGTATTAGTAGTGACGTATTACTGGCCACCAAGCGGAGGGCCTGGTGTACAGCGAGTGCTAAAGTACTGTAAGTATTTACCTAAGTATGGATGGGAGCCTATTATTTTAACTGTTTTAAATGGCGATTTCCCGGTCTTAGATAAGTCTCTTTCAAAGGAAGTCCTAAACCTTAAAGTAGTTAAATCCGCTTCCTTTTCTTTTCATAAGATTCTTAATCTGTTAAATAGAAAAAAGAACACGCCAACCCATCAATTAAGTAGCTCAAATGAAGATGGCATTTTTATTAAATTAGCAAGATGGGTCAGGGTTAATTTTATTGTGCCAGATGGCCGGATAGGCTGGTACCCTGATGCCGTTAGGAAAGGCAATCAAATTATAAATGATAATAATATTGAAGCTATATTTAGTTCTGCACCACCATATACTGCTCATTTAATTGCGAAAAATTTATCTTTATCAAATGGAATCCCATGGGTTGCAGATTTTCGAGATCCTTGGACCGATAGATTTTATAATTTTGAAAATAAAAGGCTTTGGATTACAGAAAAGATTGACAGATTTTTAGAGAACAGTGTAATTAATAGTGCTAGTGCTCGTATTACAGTCAGCAACTCTATTTCAGAATATTTTAAAAAGCCATTTCATGTTATACATAATGGATATGATGAAGAAGATTTTAAAAAACTGGATAGACATAAATCAAAAAAAATTAAAATTAGTTATATAGGCACTATGACCAAATCACAAAACCCTATAAATTTTTTTCATGCTGTTTCAAAGTTGAATAAAGATAGAAATATTTTTGAAATTAATTTAATCGGTAGTATACATCATGATATAAAAAACTATATAATTAAACAAAACTTTGATGATTTTGTTAACTTTAAATCATATAAGGAACATAAAGTAGCAATTCAAGAGATGTGCAATTCAGATTTTTTATTATTAGTCATTCCAAATACAAAAATGAATGAAGGAATCGTTACAGGAAAATTATTTGAATATATTAGATCTATGTCGAAAATTGTAATGATCGGGCCCAAAAAAAGTGATGCTGCTAAAATCATTAATGAAACTAGTGCCGGAAAATGTTTTGAGCATGATAATCAAGATGATATCATAAAATATTTAAAATTTAATGGAGTCTCTAAAAATTCAAATTTTGAAAAATACAGTAGGGAGAATTCAACAAAACTACTTTCAAAAGTATTACAAAATGCAACGTTTGGAAGCTATTGAGATCAATGGCTTTAATTTTTTATTTTAGATATTTTAACGTAAATAGCATCAATTCTGCCTTAGTTTTTAAAGCTCAAAAAAAGTTAGAGAAAATTATTGATTAATTCTGTTAATTTTGTGAATAATGTAATGAAGATTACATCTGGCAGTTTTTTTGGTCAGTTTATTTTTGCCTTAACTACTCCAATTATTACTAGGATATATGATCCGGAAATTTTTGGTTATTTTGCTATCTATAGTGCAATTGTACGCTTAATCAGCGCTATCTCTCCTTTGCGTTATGAATTGGCATTAATGATCACAAAAAATGATCATGATGCCAATTCTCTTTTCATAATATCTGTTTTATCTGTATTTATTATTTCTTTGGTTACTTACTTAGCCTTAACTGTTTTTAATTTTTTTAATTTTTTTGATACTGTATCTGATTTAGCTTTTTTATATAAAGAGATAATTTGTCTTGGAATATTTTTTTGGGGTTTAATTCATGTATTTAATGCCTCAGAAACAAGGTCGGAAAGATTTTCAAATATTGGCACTTTAAAATTTATAAGACCACTGGTTACCGCATCTGTTACAATCGGATATGGTTTCATTTTTAAAGTATCCTACTTTGGATTATTTATTGGCGATTTGCTTGGAACCTTGGCTGGTGTAATATTTATTGTATTAAGTAGCGTGAATCATTATAAAGAAAAATTTTTTAAAAATAGTTCTATTTCTCATATAATCTATTTGTTGAAAAGGTATAAAAGATTCCCATTGTTTGGTACTTGGGAAGTATTAATCAATTCTTTAATGATTCAATTCCCAATTATCCTAATTTCTAATTTTCAGCCTACTGTTGTTGTAGGCTCGTTTGCTTTAGCCAATAGAATTCTTCTAATGCCAAACACTTTATTTAATACCGGTGTCAGTCAAGTGTTTCTAAAAAATGCGTCAGATAACAAATCATTTTTTGAAGTCAATAGGTTAATAATAAAAACCTTAAGAAGATTATTGATGTTATCAATATTCCCATTAATTATTATCACATTGGTAGGTGAAGATTTATTTTCGGTAGTTTTTGGAAATAATTGGACTGAATCTGGTAAATATTTACAAATTCTTTCCTGGTTGGGGTTTTCTGCTTTCCTTGTACACCCTTTGAGTCAATTAATTTATGTTTTTGAAAAACAGAAGGAAGCTTTGATAATAAGTCTAGGACGACTTTTTGCTAGATTAGGGACTCTAAGTTATTGTTTGATATCTGATATGGATATAATGTTAACATTAATATATTTTTCTTGCGCGGGCTTTATATCAAATATGTTGTTTTTAAGATGGCTATTAAATATAACAAAGTGCTCTTTGGAATTTATTTTTCAGGATTTTATAAAGTATTTACTAATATCAGTTGTGTTTAGTTTACCGTTGATAGCCTCTATGTTTCTTCTAGATATTTCCTCTGTTCAGAGGTTGATTATTTCATTTTTTTTATCCTTACTTTATGGTACGTATACAATATACTCAGATGAAGGTTTAAAGAAGTTACTACTTGCTTCAATTGGACAGGGTAAAAAATTTAAATAGTAAATAAAAATTATGAAGAGAAAATCTTAAAAGCTTTGAAAATATTTTTTCAATCTTTATTACAAATTGTTATTTTACTTTTCGTAAGTTTTTTTTAATAGAGCTATTTATGATAATCAATGGTGGTGATGATTATATAATAGAGTTTAATTTTGATGTAAATTAACGTTATAACTTTAATAGTTTACTATCATATCATAAAAATACTAAACGTTATTTAAATAATTAAAAGTCGTTGCTTTAGTAATTTTATTTTTTTTATTTTAACTAATTTAAACGACCTGGTTAGATGTAGCTCATGGATATGAAAAATAACTTTGCTAAATAATATGAAATTTGATAAAAAAGTATTGATCATTCCGTTTCTTTGTCTTGTTTTTGTTGGGGACATTGTATTAAATGATAAAGTCCCTTTGGCAAATGATTCAATTGCTCATATCCCTATACAAAAATGGAACGAAAAAATGGAGAATAACTATGATTATTTTCCGCAATGGTTTCCAAACCTTTTTTCTGGTATGCCGGCGTATGGCGGCTATATAAATACTAGCGGTGACCCGACAGGCATTCAATCTCAAAAATTTTTTTTTGATCATATAGGTATAAGAATTTGGTTCTGGTTATCTTTTAGCGGTATCGGTTTATATTATTTTCTAAAGTTCAAAAACATTAGTTCGATTAGTGCATTATTTGGAGGAATTGCTTATTCGTTAACGCCTCATACATTTGGCCTGATTAATGCTGGACATAATAACAAGATTATGGCGGTAGCATTTATACCTTGGATATTTTTTGCGGTTTCCTATTTATTCCAGTCGAAATCGTTTAAATCAATTTTGTTTTTAAGCCTTGTTTCTGCGCTGCAGTTGTGGATGAATCATCCGCAAATTGTATACTATACTTGGATGTTTGTAATTATCTGGTGGATTTATAACTCTCTTCTGAATTTTGATAAAAAGAACAATGCTGTTTCAATCAAATTATTACTACTTCTTCTTATTTCAATTTTTATCACATCGTTAATGGTAATTGATCCATACTTAGATATATTTACATTTCAAAAGCATTCAAACAGAGGAGCGCCATCAGTATTAGATGAAACAAATGAAACGGAGTCTGGTACAAAGTGGGATTACGCTACACAGTGGTCTTTTCATCCTGCAGAATTAATTTCTTTTGTTCTTCCTTATCATTTTGGATTACAAAACTTTAGTGTGAAGAATAGAACAAACCCTTCTGAGTTCATGAAGCAGGCCTCATATTGGGGATATATGCCTTTTACTCAGTCCACACATTATATGGGCCTTATAGTTCTATTTTTACCCTTAGTTGCTTTACTCATAAGGTTTAAGATGAAAGATTTTGATTTTTTTGAAAACTTTCTTTGGTTAATTAGTTTACTCTTTATCTTCATCGGCTTTGGAAAATATTTACCTCTTTTTTATCAGATGTTGTTTGATTATGCTCCATTTTTTTCGAAGTTTAGAATTCCTTCTATGATATATTTAATTTTAATCTTTTCTTTTTCATACTTATCTGCGAGCTCACTGGATTATATTGTTAAAGCAAAAACAAAGTACCTCCTTAATGGTTCAAAAACTGTATTAGGTTCATTCTCTATTCTTTTCTTACTTATGTTTTTATTTGGAGAAAATTTATTCAGTTTTAGTTCCGTTGGTGATAATCGTTTTCCTAATTACATTAGTTTTGTCCAAGAAATAAGGATTAATTATTTTAATAAAGGATTGTGGCTAGCCTTGGTATTATCAATCGGTCTATTAGCTTTAGTCTGGGGTTTCGTCACCAAACGTTTAAAAAAAGACACCTTCTTGTATTTAGTCTTAGGCCTTCTGATTCTTGATTTATGGATTTTAGATCGAGAGTTTTTAAGTTTATCAAAAAAGAAAATTTTTGATAAACAGTTCTCGCAAAATGCTAAAATTGAGTACATGATCAATGACAGTAGTAACTTTAGAATTTTCCCTGCTGATGATATTGGTTCTAACGCTTATGGGTACTGGGGTATCCAGTCAATTGGTGGGTATCGAGCAGTGAAGCTTAGGAATTATCAAGATTTAATGGATATAGGTGGCTTTCGAAGGCCAAAAGTTTTAAATATGTTAAATGTGAAATATTTAATTACTAATAAAGCTATAAAAAACAGTACATACAAAAAAGTAGATGGGATAAACGGAATCTATCAGAATCTAGATGCGTTACCAAGAGCTTGGTTTGTTGGTAGCGTTGAAGATGTTCTCGATCAAAAATCATCTCTTAGTAGAATAATGGATTTGTCATTTAGACCTAAAACAAAAGCCGTTGTAGTCAATTATAATGGTCCCAGTTTTAATAATTATAAAGATGCCGAGGTAAATGAAATTGATTTAAAACCAAATCAAATCAAAATAAATTGCGAAACATTTGGTGGTGCACTTTTGGTTTTGTCTGAAGTTTATTATGGCCCAGGTTGGAAATGTAAAATTGATGGTAATTCATCAAAAATCTATCAAACAAATCATATATTACGTTCTGTTGTCGTTCCGGACGGGATTCATGAAGTTGTATTCTATTATGATGACTCGAATTGGATTGTCGCAAAAATGACTTCAAGGATTACATTTGTTGCTGCAATTTTTCTTGTTTGCATTCTTATATATAAGGATAGAAAAATTCTTTTCAAAGAATTATGATTGCTAATTACCGCCATATCGGAAATATCAAAGGAGGTATATTTCTTATAGGTGTTTTTTTAACTATTGGAATATTTTCTTACACTAATTATTTGTCAAGAGCATTGAGGGAAGATAATAGAGCTGTCGTAAAAATTTATGCGGAGATAATTGCTAATGCCGTCAATGATGAATCTGAATCAAGTATTAATTTTATTTTTGATAATGTAATAAAGAAAGTAAAATTTCCAATTATTCAGACTGATAAAGATAAGAATCCTCAAATGTGGACAAACTTACCAAAAAATGTTCGTAGCTCAACTCAGAGATCTGAGATGATTAAATCAATGGATGAAATAAACGAGCCAATACCATTAATCTACAATACTCAAAATTCCGAACCAGTTGTTTTTGGCTTTTTACATTATGGCGATTCTTTTTTAATTCAAAAAATTAAAATTTGGACTTATATAGAGATTTTTTCAATAGCGATTTTTGTTTTCGTCGGTTTTTTTGGATTTTCATTTATTAGAAATAATGAAAAACAACATATTTGGATTGGATTATCCCGAGAGACGGCACACCAGTTGGGTACGCCTGTTTCTGCACTAATGGGCTGGCTAGATTATCTTAAAAGTGGTGAGGATATAGATAAAATATTACCAGAACTCGAATCAGATATAGATAGATTGCAACAAGTGAGTAGGCGCTTTAGTAAAATGGGTTCAGACCCGGAAATGGAAACATTTGATTTATCAAAAAGAGTAAAAATAACATTAGCATACCTTCAGAAAAGGATTCCCTCTTTTGGCGGTAATGTCAATTTAATAAATAATATAAATGACGGTGTCCATATTATTGCAAATGGAACCCTTATTTCTTGGGCAATTGAAAATTTGATAAGAAATGGAATTGACTCAATTGATAATTCAAGTGGTAAAATCATTATTGATATGGAACAAGATTCTTTGCAAATAAAAATACGAATTTCAGATGATGGTTGTGGAATACCTAAAAAAGATTGGAAAAATATATTCCGACCGGGTTTTAGTACTAAAAAATCTGGTTGGGGTTTAGGTTTGTCATTGTGCCAGAGAATAATTAATGAAGTCCATGGAGGAAAAGTATACGTTCTAGAATCAAAGATTAATATTGGTACAGTAATTGAATTAATAATTCCAAAGAAATAGTTTTATTCGATTTCTATTATTTAATAATGATAATTGTATCTTAAATTATATACAACGAAAAGATTAATACATATGGATTTTATTTTTGCACAATCTCAATCTATTCAAGGTGGAGGAATTTTAAGTTTCTTACCCTTTTTACTTATAATGGTAATTTTATATTTTTTTATGTTGAGGCCTCAAGCTAAGAAACAAAAAGAAAAAGAATTAATGATTACTAATTTAGGAAAAGGTGATAAAGTCATAACGATTGGTGGCATAGTCGGTACTATAAGTAGTTTTAAAGAAAAAGGAAAACTAGTTATCATAAAAGTTGATAGCAATACAATGCTTACTTTTAATAAGTCTTCTGTTGCCGGGCTTTTTGGAAAAACGAGCGAAGAGGACTTGAAATAATGTCAGTGCTTGACATCGTAAATTATGGTGATCCTATTTTGAGAAAAAAATGTTCTTCAGTTGAAGATTTTACAACCTTACCCAGTTTTGTTGATGATATGTTTGATACAATGTATGAAGAAGAAGGATTAGGCCTTGCAGCCAATCAAGTTGGTGTGGATATGAATCTTTTTATAATTGACATTGCGCATACAGATGACAATGAATTCCCAAGGGTTTTTATTAACGGTGAAATAATTTCGAACGAAGGTGAAAGCGTATTTTCTGAAGGTTGTTTATCAATTCCTCAAGTTTCTTTAGAGGTCACAAGGCCAGAAACAATTACTTATAAATTTCAAGATTTAAAAAAACAATGGCACCAAGAAAAATTTGACGGATTGTTAGCTCGTGCTATTCAACATGAGATGGATCATCTTAATGGCATTTTGATTATAGACATTGTTAGTGATTTACAGATGTCTAAAGTCCAGTCTGAGGTCAAAAAAATAAAAAATGAGTCTATTTCAAAAATTAAAAGCAATATTTCCGATAAAAGGTTCGTTTTATAGAACTACTCATTCGTTTTTGAAAAACCAGGGATTCCAAAATTGAAAGTAGCATTTATGGGTAACCCTCAATTTGCTATTGACCCGTTACAAAAACTTCTACAAAGTAATCATGAAGTTTGTGCTATTATATCGAATTCCCCCAAACCAATGGGAAGAAAAAAAACACTTCAACACACAGTCGTTGGTCAATTCGCAATTGATAATAAAATTAGATTGATAGAGTTAGGTTCTTTTAATAATAATGATACTTATGAAGAAATTATTTCGTTAAAAGTGGATATATTTATCGTCGTCGCTTTTAGAATATTACCTCGGAGATATATCAACATACCAAAGTTTGGAGCAATTAATATTCATGCTTCAATATTACCAAGCTATAGAGGTGCAGCTCCGATACAATGGTCATTGATGAACGGGGATAAAAGTACAGGTATAAGTATTTTCCAAATAGAGCGAAAAGTAGATACTGGGAATATTATTCTTCAAGATAAAATTGATATTTCCAATGAAGATAATTTTGAAACGCTTTCACATAAATTATCTATTTTAGGCGGAGATTCATTATTAAAAGCACTAAGCAACTTAGAGCTCGGGAATGCAGACTTATTGATACAAGATAATTCAAAGTCTACCAAAGCGCCAAAGATTACGAAAGATATGCTGCTAATTGATTGGTCTTGGTCATGTGATAAAATAAATAACTGGATTAGAGGCCTATCCCCTTGGCCTGGGATGTATACTATACATGATAAAAGAAAATTAAAAATATTTAAAGTAAAACTGATTAAAACTACTAATTTTGAAAATGCTGGTATTATAAAAAGCATAAGTAGTTCGGCTTTAGAGGTTAGCTCAGGAGATGGTTTGATTTCGATACTTGAATTACAGCAAGAAGGTAAAAAACGATTAACTATAGAAGAATTTTTAAAAGGTACAAACATAAAAGTTGGCGATTGTTTTTCAAATGATATATACACGTAAAATAGCCTTAGGAATCCTGAATAATTTTGATTCTAGAAAAGAAAAAATCCCCGTTCTGATAAAACAGTCTTTTAAAAATATTAAGCTGTCAAAAAATGAAGAAAATAGAATAAAGGTTAGTGTAAATCAGGTCGTTCGTTACCGGGGGATACTAGATTTTGTTATTGAAAAGGGATCTAAAAAAAAAATTAAATTCATACAACCTAAGCTAAAAAATATATTTAGATTAGGTTTCTATGAGCTTCTATTCGATGAATTAATACCTGATTTTGCGGCTATACATTCGAGTGTTGAACTTGCAAAAAAAGTTGTCAATAAAAAATCAGGATCCATGGTTAATGCAGTCATGCGAAACATACAAAGGTATCATGAAAAGCATGATGGCTGGAAAAATTCTCTAATCCAAAATAACATAGAATTAGCATATCCCAATTGGTTAATAAAAAAGTGGCAAAAACAATTTGGCGAACACAATACAAAAAAACTGTGTTTATTTTTTATAAAAAAAGCGCCCACTTACATCAGGCTTGATGAAAGCAGGCTTACTGGAAAAAGCATGCTCTCTTATATTTCTAAAATTAATTTAGAGGTATCTCAGCATAGTAATTTTAAAAATTTTTTTAAGGTTACTCGTGGTAAAGAAAAAATATTCGAAACCGAGATTTTCAAAAATGGAGCGATATCTATTCAAGACCCAGCATCTGGGGCAGTAGTTAATTTAATTGAGCCCAAGAATGGTGATATTATTTTAGATGCTTGTGCTGCACCGGGCACAAAATCTTTATATATGGCTCAAAAAATTGGAATAGATGGTCAAATTCATGCATCTGATAAAAATATAAAACGAGTAGACAGAGCAAAATTAGATCTAGAGAGACATAATTATGAGAACATTCAATGGTCTATATTAGATGCGACAAAAGATAATTTTCCTACTTATAAGAAAATTCTTATTGACGTTCCTTGTACCGGAACAGGAGCAATTGGTAGAAGACCAGATATAAAATGGCGGTTAAGAGTTCAAGATATAAAAAGGATGTCAGAATTGCAAATGCATATCCTAGATCATATGGCTAAATTTTTATCACCAAGAGGTAAATTAGTATATTCGACTTGCTCTTTGGAAAGGGAAGAGAATGAAGATGTGGTGAATGCCTTTTTAAAAAAAAGACCAGATTTTAAATTATCAGTAACTCATTCATTATTGCCTGATCAATGGGTAAATTCAAATGGATTTATGTTCGCAGTCCCGTATAAAACGAAAACGGATGGTCTTTTTGCCGCCGTTTTGCAGAAACAAGTTTGAAAATAAATATTAAATATTATATTACGTGTTTAGGTTTGATTGTTATCTTATCTGTTTTTCTTTTCGACTTACTTATAATGCCATTTTATGTTAGGCATGGACAAGGCAGTTATATGGTAAATGTAAAGGGTAAACAACTAGAATATGCTTTAAATATATTATCTTCAGAGGGGCATAGAGGGTTAGTCTCAGATACTCTCTTCTCATCAGCCTTTAAACCCGGAGTCATTATTGATCAATACCCTTCTACTAATATGAAAGTAAAAGATGGAAGAACAGTACGTTTAACAATAGTGAATGCTGAACGCTCCGTCATGGTTCCAGATCTTATAGGTAGGTCTGAAAGAAGTGCCGAATTAGATATAAGTCAAATAGGACTTGCAATAGATACTGTTTATAAAGAATATAATTCTGATGTTCCAGCTGGAAACGTCACATGGCAATACCCCAAAGGTGGTGATATGTTAAGTAGAGGTATGGGTGTTCATTTAACCCTTAGTTTAGGCGTCCCTCCAAATTTTTTTCAAGCTCCTAACATCTTTGGTCTAAGTAAAAAAAAAGCAATTATTCAAATTGAAAAGTCCGGATTCTCTCTAGGTAAATTATATTATAGGCAGAATGAAGATTTGATTCCTTACACAGTTTTAGATCAATCATTAAAACCCGGAACGGTTCTTGAAAAATCTGCTGCAATTGATTTAACAATAAGCGTACTTGATTTACAAGATATCTTCAATAACATTATTGATTAATGGGAAATATTGGAAATAGTGAAATTTCTAGGAAAGCTATCCATGTTTTAAGTGCTACTATTCCGTTATTTTACATATATGTATTCAATGAAAAAATCGAGATGATTCTTATTCTCTCAGTGATGTTAATTTTTTGTTTTTTTATTGAAATTGCCAGAAGTAATCAGGCAATTATCAAAATGTTTAAAAAATATTTATTCTTTATGATGAGAGATTTTGAAAAGAAAGGAGCTTTAACAGGAGCAACTTGGGTTTTTGTTGGATCATTGTTTACGATAATTTTAGTTCCTAGCCCATTTTGTATACTGGCTTTATTTTTCTTGTCTTTCGGTGATACTTTCGCTGCAATAATTGGAATTAAATATCCTTATATCAAGATTGGCAAAAAAACTTTATCTGGTTCATTGGCCTGTTTTATTGCTAGCGTAACAATAGGTTTAATATCTTACAAAGAAATAAATATTGAAATTTTAATTTTTGGTGCTTTAGTTGCTTCAATAGTAGAATTAAGTTCATTTAAAATTAATGATAATGTCTCAATACCAATTATTTCGGGTTATTCAATGTATGTATTTAGTATTATGATATGACTTTTCTTGCACCTACTGCTATGTTATTTCTGCTTGGAATTAGTATACCTATTATTATTCATTTTTTAAATAAACTTAATGTTAAGAAAGTCGAATTCAGCTCAATTAGATATCTAAAGAGTATGAAAAAAAATACTATGAGAAGTATAAAATTTAAAAAATTGATTTTATTACTTCTTCGAATAGGCATTATTTCTGCTTTAGCGCTAATGTTAGCTAGACCTGTAACAAAAGGATTTATGCCCGGATGGTTATCAGCCGAAATTGATTCTAGATTATTATTAGTTATAGATAATTCATCAAGTATGGATGCACAAAAAGGGATGTTTTCTTTATTAGAAAATGCAAAAAGAACTGCTATTGAATTAATAGCAGTCTATGGTAAGAATACTTCTATAAATATTGTTCAAACTTGTCCTCCTCAAATTTTATTTTCTGGTAAAGCTATTGATTCAAAATATAAAAAAATTATTAATCAAGTTTCTGCTTCAAAAACCTTTGATAATATATGGTTTTTGGTTGACTCATTAACCAAAACCATGAAAGTCAATGAAACCATCAAAGAGTGTATCATAATAAGTGATTTTCAGACTCGGGACGTGTCTATTGATTCGCTATCAGATGATTGGAAATATTATTTTATTAATTCTGGCTCAATTGATAATAACATGTCAATTAGTAATCTTGATATAGTAAGTAGAATAAAGGTGCCTGATCAGCTTATAAAAATTAAAACGACCATAAATAATTCTAATTCTGAAAGTAAGAAGAATATTCCTATAGATTTACTTTTTGAAGAAAATAGAGTTGGGCAAGTCATCTCAAACTTTGAAAAAAAGTCAAATAAGGATTTTTTTTTCCAGGCCTACCCAAGCAAAAAAGGAATTTTAAAGGGTAGCGTTCGTCTACCAAAAGATGATTATCTTAATGATAATATTTGGTATATGAGTACTCCAATACTAAACAAAATCAATTGTCTTATAGTTTGTAATACTGATATAGAGAAAGAGGTTTTTAACTTGATTGTCAATTCTATAGATCCAGAAAAACAACTGATTAATGTTGAATTTAGAAAACAGCCAATCATTAACAGGCTTTTTATTGACGATGTCGACATCTTGGTGATTCACAACCCCGGAACTTTTACAGAATCAGCTTTTAATGAATTGGATGTCTTTTTAAAAAATGGGGGTGGCCTAATTTGGTTTTCAGGTGGTATGGAGGCAGACCCCTCATATGGAAAATATTTTTCAAATCTTAATTTTCCAATGGCACAAGGAATTATAAAGCCCGACTTCGGTATATTTAATGTCAGTGTAGCTAAAATTGAAGATCATGCTTTAACTGATTTAAATGTAAGAAAATTAAGTGATGAGCTTCCTAAAGTTTTCCAGTATGTGAAGCATATCATTAAGGCTAAACAGAAAGTTCATCTCAAGTTAAATAATGGAGACCCTTTACTTATTGATTTCAAAAGAGGTAATGGCCAAGTTTTTTATTTTTCATCACTTCTAGATTTAGATTGGAATGATATGCCACTTAGAGGACTATTGGTACCTCTCATGTATAAGTTGTTAATTCTTGGTGGAACAGATGAGGTTAATTCTATGCCTATCAAATTAGGTAAAACGAAATGGGTTGTTCTGGATGGTAACGAGGTAAGGAGTAATTGGGAAGTAGAAGCACCTTCCGGGGTAAAATACTTAATTGTCCCTGATTTTATTAAAGAGAGTCTTAAAATTAAAGATACTAATGAATTGGGTGTCTATAATGTTTATAAAGATAAAACATTATACACTTCTTTTTCAACTGAACTTAATCCTAATGAAATCATTTCTAATCAAGTCACTCAAAATGAAATAGCTGTTTTGTTTCCAGAACTTAAATACAGATGGCTAAACCCGAGCGATGATCTAATAACTATTTTTAATGAAATAAGGCATGGTAAGGCGCTTTGGAAATTTTTTTTAATTTTAGCGATAGCTTTGTTTTTATTAGAGACTTGGGTTGGTAGACCCACTCTAGATAATACAAGAAAATAACTTTAAATTTGGATAAAGCTCTTTTAATTGGAATAGTACTACCTGGTATAAATGGTGTTGATGTAAATAATCATTTAGACGAATTGAAAATGCTTGCTAAAACTGCAAGCGTTAAGACATTAGGTGTTGTTACTCAAAAGCTTCAAAAAGTAAATCCTGCCTTCTATATTGGAAAAGGCAAAGCATTGCAGATTATGGAACAGGCTAAACTAATTGATGCAAATTTAATTATCTTTGATGATGAACTAAGTCCAGCCCAAATTAAAAATTATCGTAAGCTTTCAAAAATAATAAATGTAATAGATAGAAGTGCATTGATACTTGATATATTTAAAATGCGTGCAAAAACACGTGAAGCCAAAACTCAAGTGGAATTAGCATTATGTCAATACTTATTGCCTAGATTAACAGGACAATGGACTCATCTTGAAAGGCAACGAGGCGGAGTTGGAACTCGTGCTGGTATGGGAGAAACACAGATTGAAATAGATCGAAGGTTAATTAGAGATAAAATTTCAAAATTGAAATTAGATTTAATTAAAATTGAATCAGAAAGAAAAACTCAGGGTCAAAAAAGAGAAAATGAGTATAGAGTTGCTCTAGTAGGATATACAAATGCTGGAAAGTCTACTTTATTTAACTCTTTAACTGGAAACAAAGTATATGTCGAAGATCAATTGTTTGCTACCTTGGACACAACCGTGCGTAAATTAAAATTGAATAAAAAGCATCAAGTATTGTTAAGTGATACTGTTGGATTTGTTCGAAAACTGCCTCATAATCTTATCGCCTCATTTAAAAGCACACTAAAAGAATTGCTAGAAGCAGATCATATTTTGATAGTATTAGATGCAAGTTCAAACATGATTAAGGAACACATTGTGACGATTATGGAAGTTTTATCAGAACTTGGTGCGGCTGATATTTCAAAGAGTTTTATTTTGAATAAAATAGATTTGGTTAGTGATGAATTAACTTTAAAAAACCTGAAGTCAGACTACAATGATGGCCTTTTTATTTCAGCATTACATCATTTAAAACTTTCTGACATAAAATCTCATTTAATAGAAAAAATAGAAAGTGATTTTAAAATTTTTAATGTACGTGTCACTTATGAGCAAGGGAAAATCTTGTCTCAAATTCAAGATCAGGCAGAAATTTTAGATACTGAATATGGAGACAAGTATATTAATTTAAAAATTAGAGGTCATGAGAAGTCCATCAATAAATTATTAAATTAATTAACCTTTTAAGGATTATACGAAAATTGATAAACAAAAAAATATTTAGAGCTGTAATAGTTGAAGAAGATGTTGCGGGCTTATTTAGTCAAAGTATTAAAAATAAAAAAGTCGTTGATCTTCCTTTAAATGATTTATTAATAAAAGTTTCCTATAGCTCTCTAAATTATAAAGATGCACTTTCTTTTTCTGGAAATAAAGGTGTTTCAAAAAACTACCCCCATACTCCTGGAATTGATGCTGTGGGTATCATTGAAAAAACATCTGTTTCTCAATTTGATATTGGAGACAGGGTCATTGTATCAGGATATGATCTCGGAATGAATACTTCAGGTGGCTTTGGAGAATATATTCGAGTTCCAAAGGAATGGGTTTGCCATCTGCCCAAAGGGCTCCAGAGCTTGGAATCAATGATTATTGGAACTGCTGGTCTAACAGCGGGGTTATGTGTTGACTTATTTATAAAAAATAATAGTATAGAAGGAAAAAAAGCTATTGTTTCAGGGGCTACTGGCGGCGTAGGTACTATTGCAATTAAACTTCTTACAAAGATGGGAGTTGATGTAACTGCAATCACAAGTAATCTAGATTCGAAGGAGTATTTAATGATGATTGGAGCTAGTGAAGTTATCTCTGTAAGTGAATTCCTTGATTCAATTAAAAAGCCACTAAATAAAAGCACTTGGGATTTTGCAATTGATGTAGTTGGTGGTCCTATTTTATCAGCTTTAATTATAAGCATGAAATATGGCGGGATTATTGCATGTTGTGGGAATGTTGGTAGTGCAAAATTTAAAGCAAACGTGTATCCTTTTATTCTAAGAGCTAACCAATTGGTTGGTATTGATTCTGCAGAGGCCTCAATAGATAAAAAATCAAAAATATGGGAATTATTTGGATCAGATTGGAAATTGAGTAATCTTGATTCTTTGCATAAAATAGTTGTAATTGAGGAAATATTTGCTGAAGTAGACATGATCCTTAATGGAAAGCAAATCGGCAGGGTTGTTATAAAGCACGGATAAATTAAATGAACTCTATTTATGGTTTAAATATTTTATGACAAAAGATATCTTTTCAAATTTCTTAAAAGAAATTAATAGTGAGTCTTCTAGGCCGGCAGGTTTTTCTAAATCAAAATTTAAAAAAATAGGAATTGTCGGGTCTGGACTCATGGGGCATGGAATTGCTTATGTTTCATCTTATTATGGGTTTGAAGTAGTTTTAATTGATAAATCTAAGAAAAATGTATTAAATGCTTTTTTAAAAATTGAAAAAATGTTTAAAGTTCAAGTTAAACAAAATTTTATTTCAAATAAAAAAATGGAACAGAGTTTAGGCAAAATCAAAGTTTCTATTGATATCGCTGATTTAAAAGGTTGCGAATTAGTAATTGAAGCAGTTTATGAAGATATAGGTTTAAAATCAAATATAACTCTCTCTGCTGAAAACATAATGGAAAAAAGCGGGGTCTTTTCCTCGAATACATCGACAATTCCTATTGCTAAACTTGCAGAAGTATCAGTTCGCCCTGAAAACTTTATTGGACTTCATTTTTTCTCTCCAGTGCATAAGATGAAACTTGTTGAAATCATTAAAAGTGATAGCACAAGTTCTAAAACTTTGGCTAGAGCATTAGATTTTATTACTGCAATTAAAAAAATACCGATTGTTGTTAATGATAGTCCAGGTTTTTTTACAACACGGGTTTTTATGAAGTATGCAATGGAAGGACTGGCTTTACTTCATGAAGGTAATGATGCTCATGCCATAGAGTCCGCAGGTAAAGCAGCAGGGTTTCCTGTTGGGCCGCTAGCTGTGCTTGATGAAATTAGCCTAAAAGTTGCTCTTAATATTCGAAATCAAGATAGAAAAAACACTAATAAAAATGTAACAAAACCTTTAAATGAACCGTGGGATGAAGTACTTAGCTTGATGGTCAATGATTATGGCCGATTAGGAAGAATTAACAGAAAAGGGTTCTATGATTATCCTGAAAGGAATGTGAAAAAATTATGGCCTGGCCTCGGAGGAAAAATTACATCAATACGTAATAAAATTTCTGAAAATCAAATGAGCGAACGTTTGATATTTTCGCAAATAATTGAAGCTCTAAAGTGTTATGATCAGGGCGTTCTTAATTCTTTAGCTGAGGCTAATGTGGGTAGTGTCTATGGCTGGGGGTTTCCTAGTCCGGGTGTTTTTTCGTACATTGAAAATTATGGTATAGACAATTTTAAAAATAAATCTAATCACTTATTAAAATCTTTTGGTAATCGTTTCTCAGTACCTTCTTTTTTTAATAAAGTAAAAAGTATCAATGAGCTATTTTCTTGAATAATTAATTAGTTTTTTTTTAGATAGTATATGTTATAGTTATTTTTTTAGTAAGTAGTAATAATAGCTGTTTAGCAATTTTTATTATTATCAGGTTTGAGTGCTTAAGTTTTTAGTATAATTAATCAATTAATGTTTGGAGGGATATAACATTTGATAAAAAAAGTTAAAATAGGTTGTGCTTCAGGGTTCTGGGGTGATACTGATATTGCTGCTCCTCAATTAGTAAATAATGGAAATATTGATTATCTGGTTTTTGATTATCTAGCAGAAGTTTCAATGTCTATTCTGGCCGGGTCAAAACTAAAGAATAGTAACTCTGGTTATGCTAAAGATTTTATTAAACATCTTGGTCCGTTAATTAAAAAAATTAAACAAAAGAATATCAGAGTGATAAGTAATGCTGGAGGAGTCAACCTTAAAGCATGTAGAAAAGCGCTACTTGAAGAAGCAAAAAAAGAAAACATTGATTTAAAGATTGTAATAGTTGAAGGCGATAATCTCTTAAATACTGAAAAAGATTTACGATCAAATAATATTAAAGAAATGGATACAAAAAAACACCTTCCAGAAAATTTATTAAGTATAAATGCATATCTTGGGGCTCCAGGAATAAAGGCAGCTTTAGAGCTTGATGCTGACATCGTAATAACAGGCAGGTGTGTTGATAGTGCTTTAGTTTTAGGACCTTTAATGTATGAATTTGGTTGGCAGGTTGATGATTATGACCTGCTCGCAAGTGGTAGCCTTGCTGGGCACATTATTGAGTGCGGAGCTCAATGCACTGGTGGCAATTTCACAGATTGGGAAACCATAAAAAGGTTTGATAATATTGGATTTCCAATTATAGAAGTGAAAGAAAACGGTAATTTTATAGTTACAAAGCCTAAAGGTACCGGAGGAGTTGTCAATTTTGGAACGGTTGCAGAGCAACTCTTGTATGAAATAGGAAATCCTAGTAGTTACCTGCTACCTGATGTTATATGTGATTTTACGAAAGTTACTATTGAAGACAAGGGTAATGATGTTGTTTTAGTAAAAGGAGTGAAAGGTAATAAGCCTTCAAATCTTTATAAAGTATCTGCAACATACCAAGATGGATTTAAGACGGTTGCGACTCTAGTTATTGGTGGTCCAAAAGCTGTAAAGAAAGCATACACTGTTGGACATTCTATTTTAAAAAGAACTGAAGATATTTTTCTTCAACAGAATTTTTCTGGATATAAAGATAAAAATATATCTGTAATAGGATCTGAAGATATACATGATCATGAAAATTTTAATGGCAGTAGTGAAGTAGTTTTAAGAATTGCTGCAAGGCATGAAAAAAAAGAAGCACTTATTATACTATCTAGAGAAATAGCACAAGCGGCGACTGGAATGGCCCCAGGAGTTATGAACTATCTAGGCGGGAGGCCATCAATTTCTCCTTCAATTAATTTATTTTCTTTTATGTTAGAAAAAAATAAAGTTCATTGCAAAATTAATTTTAATAAGACTTATAAATCCGTGTATATAGCGCCTATTTATAAATTTAAGATGCCTTCTAATTTAGCGCCTGTAAAATTAGGTGGTGATACTAGTAATTGTAGTTTTGAAACGCGGTTAATTAATTTAGCCTATGCTAGAAGTGGGGATAAAGGTAATCATGTAAACGTTGGAATTATTGCTCGGGAACCTGAATATTTTGCATACATAAAAAAATCTTTGACTATAGATAAATTATCTTCTTTTTTTAAAAACGGTACTAAAAAATCTATCGTTTGCTGGGAATTACCAAAAATTTATGGATTGAACTTTTTAGTGAAGAATAGTCTTGGAGGAGGAGGGATGTCTAGCTTGTTGCTTGACCCTCAAGGTAAAGCTTATGCACAGTACATTTTGAATGCAAAGATTGCAGTTCCAAAATCAATTTATAGTAAATTAGCATAAAATAATAATTTGAAGGATGAAATAGGTAAAGTGAATGACAATATTTAAATCTAAAATAGATTTTCAATCAGAGAACTTTATAAATAATAAAAAGCAGTTCGGTTTTCTGGTTAAAAAGATGCAGGCTATACATAAGCGAGCTGAAAAGGTTTCAGAAAGAAGAAGGGAAAAATTTATTGAAAGGGGGCAACTAACCCCTCGAGAGAGACTCTCATCTTTATTAGATCCTGAGGCTCCTTTTATAGAATTATTTAATATGATTAGTTATTTAGTAGATGATAAAAATGAAGATACTAGTATATCTGGAGCTAGTATAATTGCTGGCATTGGGTTCATAAATGGCGTTCGCAGTATGATTTTTGTTGATGATAGTGGAATAAATGCTGGTGCGTTGACTGCAAAATCTATTGATAAAGCTTTAGGTTGCTTAGACATCTCCTTGAGGCAAAAATTACCATTTATTCATCTTGTTGAAAGCGCTGGAATCAATTTAATGAATTATACTGTAGAATTTTGGTCTAATACTGGAGGTATGTTTTATGGCCTCGCAAAACTTAGTGCAGCAGGTATTCCTACCATTGCAGTATTACACGGTCTATCCACTGCAGGTGGTGCATATCAACCTGGAATGAGTGATTACGTAGTAGGCGTAAAAAAAAATGGCATGGCTGCCTTAGCTGGACCAGCGTTGTTAAAAGCAGCAACTGGACAGATTGCAGGCAATGATGAGTTGGGCGGCAGCGAAATGCATGCGAGAGTTACTGGATTAGTAGAGTATCTTGCTGAAGATGATGAGCATGCCATAAAAATCACAAGAGAGGTAATTGATAAAATTGATTGGAACGCCAGTTGTGAGAACCGAGAAAATATCTTATTTGATAATCCAGTCTATGATTCAAATGAATTAATTGGGGTTGTTTCTGCCGATTATAAAATCCCTTATGATGTTCGTGAGGTTGTGGCAAGAATTGTTGATGGTTCTGATTTTATTGATTTTAAGCCCCTTTATGGCGTTTCTACAGTTTGTTTTCAAACTAAAATTTATGGTCATCCCTGTGGAATAATCGGTAATAATGGACCTATTGACCCTAACGGAGCGACAAAAGCAGCTCAATTTATCCAATTATGTGATCAGTCAAATATTCCATTAATATTTCTAAGCAATACAACTGGATTTATGGTCGGAAAACAATCTGAGCAACTTGGTATGATTAAGCATGGATCAAAATTGATTCAAGCGGTCTCAAATGTAAGGGTACCTAAAATAACTTTAAATATAGGTGCTAGTTTTGGAGCCGGTAATTATGCTATGTGTGGGTATGCCTATAAGCCTGATTTTATATTTTCATGGCCTAATGCAATGATTGGTGTTATGGGCGGCGAACAAGCCGCAAAAACCATGGAGCAGGTTATGATTAGCTCTGCTAAAAGAAAAGGTGTTGAGATAGATAATGAAAAATTAAAAAAGCAGATAATCGAAATTGCTGAAAAGTACAATGCTCAATCTGATGCTTTTACTACCTCCGGTAGAGGATTAGATTATGGCATTATTGAACCCACCGACACTAGGGAAATCCTCGGGTTTTTATTAGATACCTTTTGGGAAACGTTACACCGTACTACTAAGCCTAATAGTTTTGGTATCGCAAGGTTATAATAACTAATGAAAGACTAATTAGAAATTATGGAGTTAGGATGAATCAATTTCCCAAGACACAAGATCTTATATTGAATTATAAAAATGGGTGGCTAGATATATTGCTAAATAGTGCTGCAAATAAGAATGCTCTTAAAGATAGTTTGGTTAAAGAGCTGTTTATTGTATTTGAAGCAGCAAAGGATAATAAAGATGTTCGAGGAATTGTTTTAAGAGGTAATGGTGGCGTATTTTGTGCCGGGGCAGATCTAAAAAAAATGAAAAAGATTACCAACTCAGGTAAAAAAGCAAAAAAACAAGCATATGACTTAAGTATATCCATTGGAAGACTACTTGAAATTATAAACCAAGCGCCTCAAATAGTTGTATCGGTTACGGAAGGGTTTGCGCTCGCTGGTGGTTTTGGAATCGCTTGCGCTTCGGATTTTGTAATCTCCTTAGAGAACACAAAATTTGGGCTTACTGAAACTAAAATAGGTTTAACACCATCTCAAATTTCAAAATATGTAATCAATAAATTAGGTTATTCAAAAGCTAGAAAAATGATGCTTTTAGGAACTATAATTAACGGGCTAGAAGCAAGTAGAATTGGATTGGTCGATTTTGTTGCAAACAATAATGAAACCCTTGAAAAAAAAATAAAATATTTTAAATCTCAAGTAATTGATTGTTCGCCGAGTGCAATAGCGACCACTAAAAAAGTATTGTCCTTAAACCAAAATATTGATTCTGTAAAAGCTGCTGATTTATTTTCAGATAGTATTATTAGTAATGACGGGAAAGAAGGTTTTGACTCTTTTTTTAATAAGCGTAAACCATCGTGGGCAATTAAAAAATAATTTTGAATTATAGGAAGGATAGCAAATGTATTTAAATGAAGAAAAGAAAGCATTGTTTAATACAGTAAAAGAATTTGCAAAAAAGGAAATCAAACCATTTGCAGAAGAGTGGGAACAGAGCGGTTTTTTCCCTGCTCATGATTTATTTAAAAAGATGGGTGATTTAGATTTGCTTGGTATAACCAAAAGTGAAGAGTTTGGTGGTATGGGTTTAGATTATAGTTATGGCTTAGTATTTGCTGAGGCCTTAGGACATGCTGATGACTGTGGAGTAGTTACAGCAATAGGTGTGCAAACTGATATGGCAACACCAGCTCTTGAACGGTACGGGTCGGACGAATTAAAAATAGAGTTTTTAGTTCCTGCAATTAAAGGTGAAAAAGTCGCTTCGATTGCAATAAGTGAAACCGGTGGTGGTTCAGATGTATCGGCGCTTAAAACTAATGCTGTCAAAAAAGGTGATGATTACATAATTAATGGTCAAAAAATGTGGATAACAAATGCAACCCAAGCTGATTATTTTTGTACTCTAGTAAATACAAGTGATGATAACCCTCATATTAATAAGTCTTTGGTTATAATACCTTCGATTACAAAAGGAGTAAGTATCGGCGATAAAATTGACAAGCTAGGTCTAAGATCTTCAGATACAGCACCAGTTTATTTTGATAATGTGTGTGTTCCTCAAAGATATAGAATCGGAATTGAGGGAGAGGGATTCAAGATGCAAATGGAGCAGTTCCAAGAAGAAAGGCTATTTATTTCAGCAAGCATACTTGTTTCAATGGATAATTGTATTGATTACACAATAGAATATTGTAATGAAAGAAAAGCATTTGGAAAAAGAATAATTGATAATCAAGCAATCCAATTTAGGTTATCTGAGTTAAAAACAGAAGTAGAAGCTCTTAGATCTTTGATTTATAGAGCCTGTGAAAACTACATAAGAGGTGAGGATGTAACTGTGTTAGCATCAATGGCAAAATTAAAAAGTGGTAGATTAATTAGAGAAGTTGCAGACACATGCGTTCAGTATTATGGTGGAATGGGTTTTACTTGGGAGAACCAAGCCTCAAAATTATATCGAGACGGACGGCTTCACTCTATAGGTGGTGGTACTGACGAGATTATGTTAAGAATTATATCTAAATATTTAAAAATGGTAAAATAATTGTAAACAACAAGTTCTATTTTATTATTCTGAGTATACCGCTTTATTTATTTTTTTTCTTAGAAATTTTCCAAAAAATAAATCAAGAAATGGAATTAGTTTTAGTTTCCAAGGAATATAAATTTTTTCTTTTTCATCTACTATCGCAGAAATAATTTTTTCAATACAGACATCTAGATCGATAGAATTACTACTATGTTCTCTTTTTGTCTTACCCATTTTTTTACCATTAGGACCGAATGCATTAGACCGCATATTTGTACCTTTAATCCACCCTAAACAAGTTTCTAAAAACTTGACTTTACCATTCAGTTCCATTTCTAAGGTATCTAAAAAACCATGTAAAGCATGTTTTGAGGCAGCGTAACCAGAGTGGTTTGTAAATCCGACAATCGCCTGTGCTGTTGAGCAAGAAACAATCATTCCATTTGTAGATATTAGACTGGGTAAGGCAGCATGGACGCAATGAACTGCACCTGTATAATTCGTAGCCATAAGGTCTTCAAAAAATGAAATATCAGAAATTTCTTCAAATGGAGACCACATGCTTACACCAGCAGCAAGAATTAATATATCTATTTTTTTATAGCGATTAATAGTCTCATCAATGAGATTTTTACATTCTAAGTTTTTGGTAATATCTGTTTTGACACCAAAACAATTACCTCCTTCTCTTTCAATAGCGTTTCTTATTTCTTCAAGTTTTGAATTTCTTCTAGCGGCCAATACAACTTTAGCTCCTTTTAAAGAAAGTTTTATTGCTAAAGATTTTCCGATACCGGAAGAGGCACCTGTTATTACGCATACTTTATCTACAAGGTCCAAAAATTAATCCTGAACTTTGTTTACGATATTGTTATCAATTCCAAAAATATTATTGGGATCTTGTGATTTTTTAATACTCTGTATCACTTTAATACTACCATCAGAAATGGTTTTTGGCATAAACTCTTTTCTCAGTTTTCCTACACCATGATGGTGTGAGATTGAACCGCCATTTTTAATAAAACACGCTCTGATTTTGTGCTCGATGTCACTAAAAACTTTTTCTGGGTTTTTAACGCCTCTAACATTAATTCCCAATGTGTTATACATACAAATTCCAGTGTGATAAATTTTTGAAACTCTTGAACAAAAAAATGGTTTTCCTGGGAGATTATATTCTTTGTGCAATTTTATAAGTAGTTTATTTGCTTCGTCTTTTACTTGATTTACTTTCGACCAGGGGACTGCTGTTTCTAATGTCTCGCCAAGAATACCCTGAGGTACAAAAAATTCGCGAATGTAGGCTATGACCATCGTTATGTTATAACCAACTTTTCCTTCTTTACGACCACCTAGCAATCCATTATATTTTTTTGCAAGTTTTTTTATATTTTTTCTTTGGTATTCTACTTCCGAAAATGTCCCTTCTAGTTTGAAGACTGCTGCAACAAAATGATCTACATCAAAATCTTTAATTTTAAATGCTAATTTTTGAATCTTACTTTTAAATTTACCGAAATTGGTTTTTTCTGGTTTTAGTGCGCTTCCAAATTGGTAGTGTAGACTGTCAAGCATTCTTGCACTAGCAGGAATTGTATTTGAGTGTGCTAGCTCATACATAAAATCTAATCCAGTGTCCCAATCTTTAAGAACTACGGATTCATAATCACTGCATTCTGGTAATTTATGAATTTTCAGTGTAGCTTTTGTTATAATGCCAAGATTGCCTTCAGAACCAAAAAGAAGGTTTTGTGTTTTTATACCAATTGATGATCTGACCAATGGCTCAATTTGATTTATTATTCCACTTGGAGTGACCATAAATAGATTCTGGACAATATCTTCAATATTCCCATATCGGTTTTTTTTCATACCTGCAGCATTAGTAGATATCCAGCCACCTAAAGTAGATAATTCAATACTATCAGGCTGATGACCAGTAGTATACCCTTTTTTTTGAAGTTGATCTTCTAATGCTTTACCTGTGATACCTGCCTCGACTTCAACTAAAAGATTTTTTTGATCTATAGAAATAATTTTATTTAATCTCCTAGTGTCAACAGTTACAATCATTCTATTTTCATTTTTTGGTAACTGCAGTGCATTTGTAACATTAGTTCCACCTCCAAATGGGACTAAGCACACATTATGTTTTTTTGCCAGGTTTATTAACGAAACTACGTCTTCCTCAGTTTCAACATAAATAATAAGATCTGTGAATTTTTCAAGTTTAGCATATAATACTTTGAAAACTTCATCTGGAGAGTTTTGGCCATGGCTGTGGAGTACTCTTTCATCATCACTGAAAGAAAGCTTATCTTTTGCAAATGTTG
>Ga0114997_10000229_pt1 | contig 44051 bp, 42 predicted proteins | sample ArcticOcean_MG_C_2_FD_87045 | JGI IMG/M metagenome (GOLD analysis project Ga0114997, IMG submission 87045) | Marine microbial communities from western Arctic Ocean - ArcticOcean_MG_CB4_136 | ecosystem: Environmental > Aquatic > Marine > Oceanic | place: Arctic Ocean: Canada Basin | collected... | reverse complement strand
TAATCTTTTGCATGGCCCCAATCTCTTTTTGCATCTAAATTGCCTAAAAATAGTTTTTTTTGTTTATTTAATTTTATTCTACATAAAGCCATAACTATTTTTTTAGTAACAAAAGTTTCACCTCTGACAGGACTTTCATGGTTAAATAAAATACCATTGCAAGCAAAAATTTTGTAAGCCTCTCTGTAATTTACGGTTATCCAATGTGCATAAACTTTTGCAACACCATAAGGACTTCTTGGATAAAATGGTGTTTTTTCAGTTTGTGGTATTTGAGCAACTTTTCCAAACATTTCTGAAGTACCTGCTTGATAAAATTTTGTTTTATTTGTAAAACCATGAAATTTAATTGCTTCTAAAATCCTTAGAGCACCAATTCCATCGGCATTAGCAGTATACTCCGGAACCTCAAATGAAACCGCAACATGTGATTGTGCAGCCAAATTATAAATTTCATCAGGTTGAATATTTTTGATTAAAGATGAGACAGAAATAGCATCAGTGATATCACCATAGTGTAAAATAAATTTTCTAATTCTTTCATGTGGATCCTGATAAAGATGATCTATTCTACCGGTATTAAAAGAAGAAGATCTTCTTTTGACTCCATGAACAATATAATTTTTTTTGAGCAGAAACTCAGCAAGATAAGAGCCATCTTGTCCTGTAATTCCAAATATTAAAGCTGTTTTTTTTTTCATTTTTGAATAAAAAAAATTCTACTTATTGTTAAACATTCATTTTTTAATTCATCTAAACTATTTGTAATCTTAATTTTATTCATAAGCTTTCTATTATTTAGAGTAAAATTTTCATTATTGAAACTGTTTTTTGGGCTGATAGTCTTTATTTTACTGTAATTATAATAATTCAACCAGTTTATAATTTGGTTTATATAGATTTTTTCTCCAATAGAAACATTATATACACCCGATGAGTTTTTTTTTATTAATTCTAAAACTATTTCATTAAATTTTTTGATTGAAATAAAGTCTTTATATATTTTTTCATTATTATAAATGAATCCTCTTTTAGCCATTTCAAAAAAGACATCTGAAAATGTTTTGTGAAGCTTTCTTTTATTATTATTAGGTAATCCAACAATGTTTGAAATTCTTAAAATTAATACTCTATTGATTAAAACTTTCTCGACTAAACTTTCTGATATAAGCTTATTTTTTGAATAATTGCAATTTGGTTTTTTTTTATCCAATTCATTTATATTAAATTTTGGTTTATAAATTTTTCTAGTACTTAGAATTATTAACTTTGTTTTTGAATTTAGAATTTTCTTTGCTATTATTAAATCGTTATCATTTGTAATTTGATATTTATTTTTAATAAATTTTTCATTTGAAGAGCAATTAATAATAAAGTCAAACTTACAATTATTTCTTGCGTGGCTATTTAAGAAATCTTCAAAACTTAGCGAATATACTTTTAATTTTTTTTCTCTAAAAAATTTAAATAAATTACTACCAATAAACCCTTTTTGCCCAATTATTAATATTTTTTTATTCATTTTATAAAAAAATTTATCATATTAGTTAATAAGTAATCTAAATTTATTTTGGATCCAATCTTGTTTTGTAAAAAAAAATATTTTACATAATTGTGTGCTTGCATTCGTCTTCTCCACCATGCAAAGGATAAAAACTTAAAATTTGCTGAAATCATTGCTGGAGATTGTCTGTAGTAAGTAAGGTTTCTATTTAAAATAAAAAAATTTTTACTAATATATTTTAGATACAAAGCTATTCTAAAATCCATCCATATATCTGGAAATAAATTAAAATTTATTTGGTTTATTATTTTCTTGAAATCTTTTCTTCTTATCGCAATACAACTCTGAGGCGGAATATAAGGCCAAAAATTAGAAATAACTTTTTTTTTATTTTTTATATATTTGAGGCTATTTTCACGTTTAATAATGGGAAGATCAAAAATTGTAGATATTTTATTATTGTTTGAAAATACATTAACTACAGTGTTTATTTTATTTTTTTTAAATAAATCATCACTATCTAACAAAAATATAATGTCTCCTTTACTTTTTTTAAAAGCTTTATAATAAGCATTCATTTGATTATAAGAGCCATATTTTCCTCTTTTATCATTTTTAATAATTTTTAAATTTTTAAATTTATTTATAGTTTTAAGTGAATTGTCTGATGAAAAATCATCATGAAATATTATTTCAGTATTTTTATAAGTCTGCTTTTTTACAGATGAAATACATTCGTTTAAATAATCTTGATTATTATAATTGGCAATTAAAACTGATACTTTTTTTTTTTTCAACTTAATAGACCTCTCTTCTTACATAAATATATTCAAATGTTTTTCTAAAAGGCATTCTTGATTTATAAATTTTCTTAAAATTATTTTTTACGAGAAGTTTATTAATATCACTAAATGTATAACCTTTCTTGATCATATTGTCATAGTGATGTTCAAACATAATAGTATTAACAAATTCAATCTTATCTTCTAAACCTAACAATATTTCATATTCATACCCTTCAGTGTCTATTTTTAAGAAATCAATTTTACCTATATTCTGTTGTACAATATAGTCTTTTAATTTAATAACTTTTATTTGCAATTTTTGATAAACTTTTTTCTTATTGAAAAAATTAATTAATCTAAACTTTCTTTTATAATATTTGGATTCTTCGTTTATTTTCTTTATTGTGGATGATGAGCTTTCGTTAAATTGCTTAAATTCTGTAGTTTTATTTTCTGCTCCCAGAGCTATATTTTCTATAACTAGCAACGTATTATTATAGTTTTGATTGGATGTTCCAATTTTATTTCTTAATAATTTAAAATTTATTGGACTAGCTTCAAATGAAATAATCTTCTTTATTGTAAAATTTCTTGAAAACAATTCAATTGACTCTCCCTGATGTGCACCAACATCCATTAGGAGATTAAATTTAGTGAAACCTTTTTTTTTTAAAAAATCGATCAGTTTTTTTTGATAAAAAAAATCAAAAATACTTAGAGTAAATAATACTATTTTTTGAATCATCAATTTATAAATATTAATTTACCCATTTTTTTTATTATTCTACTATTTACGGTGCATTCACTTATTAAGTTTTCACACTGGTTATATTGTTCTAATAATTTATCCATTTGTTTTTGTATCCTAAAATTCTGATCATCGAGGGTATAAAAAGTTTGTTTTATTGGTTTATAACCATAAATTTCTACCTCACTAATAACTCTATTTATATTCCTCGATACAAAAACAAATATTGTTATAAAAATTAAGATAAAAGTAACTCTTGTGTATTTTTTTAAATCTATCTTTGATGAGCTAAGCTTAATAGATATTGGAATAAATAATAATAAAGCCAAAATATGATAACCGCCATACCTTAGGGCTGGGTGATTATAAAACCACTCTATACCCAAAATACATAATAATAAATAAACCAAATATATGTGATTGTTTATTTTAATTAATTTTTTGTTAAAAAAATTTTCTCTATAGAAAAATAAAAATATACTTATTAAGAATACAATTCCTAATATGAAATCACTCACCTTATTAAAAAAATAAATATCAATCCAATGATTAACCCAATTAAAACCTTTTATATATTCTTGGGGATTATCCACTCTGAAATTTGGTGCGGCACCACCCTTTGACCATAATTCATACCAATCATTCATTTGCTGAACTTGTGATAAAGGTATACTCCAGCCCACACTATCGAAGCATGTGAAGCTTAATGGGTATACTAAACATCCAGTATTAATAAAATATGTTGCTAAAACAAAAAATAATAAAACTAAAAATAATCCACAATATTTATTATAAAATAAAAAATTTAATGTTTGAATATAATTTTTCCTTTTTTTTAAAATAAAAATAAATAAAGGAATAATAAAAATTATATACAAAATATAAAATGATTTTAAAGAAATTATTATTGCACCTAGTAAGTATATATAAAATAAATCATAATTTTTATTTTTTTTAAGATTAATAAAATTTAATAATTCAATTAGAAGTAAGAATATCAATATCATTGCCGCACGGTCTGTTCCATATTCTGATATTCTATAAAAAAATATATTTATGAAAATAAATGATAATAAGCTAAGAAAATGTACAAAATTTAATTGATCATTTTTAATTGGTAGATATTTGAAATAATTATGAGCTTTTTTTAAAAGAATAATGTTTGCAAAACCTAAAATAAAAATAGAAAAAAAGTTAAATAAATAAAACTTTGCAAAAGGTAAATAAAATAAAGAATTTATATAAAATATTGAAGATGGTGTTCTAAAACCGTGGTTAAATTGTCCAACACCTAAATATAAACTTTGTTGTGTAAGATAATATGTATAAGGAAAATGATAATATGGAAAATCATCATGATTTTTAAATTGAAATAAAGCGCAAAATAGTAAAATAAAAACTATAGAGGTAAAAATAATCTCTTTTTTATATTCAAAATATTTTTTTTTTACCGAAAAAATAAATGCAAATAATCCAATAAAAAGAATTGTTAGATTGTGAATTTCGTTATGGGGGATAAATAAGTTACTTAAATAAGAATATACTAATAATATGTAAATGCCAAATAATCCAGAATATCCAAAATTGATGTAATCAAATCTAATTTTTAGTAATTTTAAAAAAAATAAACCATAGCCTAATATCGAAATGAGAATTAATATATAATATGTGGTAAATATAAATAAATTGTGTGTCATGATAAAACTATATATGAATTACTTTATTTGTATTTATAAATTTTATTATGCCAAAGTCTAAATATTTATTTTTTTCTTTTTTGTATTTCAATTTTAAATATTTAGTTTAAAAATGAATGATCTAACTTTAATAATCCCTGCTAAAAAAGAAGCGGAAAGCTTACCTACAGTTTTAAATGAATTAAAAAAATATGATTACAAAATTGACATTATTTTACATGCTAGTGACACTGAAACCATACAATCAATCATTCATTACGATGTTAATATAATTTACCAAAAAAATTTAGGCTATGGCGATGCGCTTATTCATGGAATTAATCAATGTAAAACTAAATACTTTTGCATTTTTAATGCTGATGGCTCATTTGATCCAACGGAAATAAAAAAAATGCAAAAATCTTTAGAAACAGAAAAATTAGACTTTATATTTGCATCCAGGTATCAAGCCAATTCAGGTAGTGAGGACGATACAATAATAACACTAATAGGAAATTACATATTCACTTATATTGGTAAAATATTTTTTGGACTTAATATTAGTGATATTTTGTACACTTTTTTAATTGGAAAAACTAAGGAAGCTAATATGTTAAATCTATCACAAAAAAATTTTTCTTTTTGTGTTGAATTACCCATAAAAGCAAAAAAAATGAAAATGAAATTGGGGTGTATAAATTCTTTTGAAAGAAAAAGAATTGCTGGGAAAAAAAAAGTTAATCCCTTTATAGATGGATTCATAATTTTAAAGCACATGATAAGATTATTTTTTATCAGGGCTTAATTTTTTTTTAGACAGCAACTTTGTATACAAAAATGTATAAATAATTATGTTAAATATTATTATTAATACTTGTGTCATTGTATGATTGTAGAATTGGGTGGCAATTACAACACATATCAAATTATAAAAATTAATTATCGTGCCTGTAAGTGTATTTAAGTAAACGCTCTTAATATTAAAAGTTTTTTTCAAATGAAAAAAAATAATTTGATGTAAGTGGTTAGTGTCAGGATCAAGTGGTGATCTTGAAAAATTTATTTTTCTCAAAATTGAAAATAAATTCTCAAAAGCTGGATACCAAAGCAAACAAACTATAAAATAAGGTGAAATACTATTATTAATTTGATAGGTATTTATTAAACATAAAGCAAACAATAAGCCCAAAGAATATGAGCCACCATCCCCTAAATAAAGTTTATTAAAAAAATTTAATATAAAAAGAGCGAACAAAATGGGAATTAAATTGTAAAAATTTATAATCTGACTTACCTCAATACCATTTAAATCAAGATAGCAAAGACTTGAAGAAATAATTAAACAATACCCAATAAGTGAGGTATTTATTCCGTCTATAAAATTACAACCATTAACGACAATAAGAATACAAAATATTGTAAAAAATATTCTAAATATATTATCTTTAAGTAATTGATCTAAGAAAATTATTTTAGTTGCAGAAACTGTAATAGAAGAAAAATATACAACGCCTAAAATAACTAAAGTTTGAATAATAAATCTTAATTTTGGAGAGTTAATTTTTTTCGAATCAGATAAAAACCCAACAAAAAATATAAGAAAAATAAATGTAAGGTTTAATAGATTGAGATAATAATACGATGTAAGAATTAAAATCAAGCCACCAGAAAGTGGTACACTTCTAGAAGTTATAAATTTTTGATGATTATCCCCTTTGAAGTTTAAAAATAATTTTTTTTTAACAAATATACGATTTATGATTAAAGTAAGAAATATAACTGAAATAAACAATATTATATTCATCTATTTTTTAAATTTTTTAAAAGATAATTAAACGATAGTATTAATAAATAAATAATTGATTTCATAGTGTTAAAGTTCATGTATTTTTTGTAAACATAATAACCGTCCTTAATTTTCTGAAATTTAGATGAGGAAAGTGAATTTTTTAACTTTCTCCATTTAGTTAAATTTTTTTTCAGGGCAAAAATTGTATTATTATTTAATGTAATTTTGAGCCAAAGCACATAATCTTCTTTAGTATTGATATTTGCAAAATTAATTTTTTTTGTTAATAATTTTTTATCAAGTATTACAGTCGATAGGCCAACATCACAAGAACTTAGGAGTTGTTTGTGATTCATGTCTAGTGCTTTTCTACTTCCTATTATTTTATTTGTGGAGTCAATAATATAATATGATGTATGTGAAATTTTTATCTTGTTTTTACTCATAAAAAAAATTTGTTCTTTAAGTTTATTTCTATGCCAACAATCATCAGCATCTAGAAAAGCTATGAATTTACCTTTACTTAATTTAATTCCTTTATTTCGAGACTTACCTGCGCCTAAATTTTTTTTGTTAATATAAAATCTAATTCTTTTATCTTTCTTAATAAATTTCTTAATAAAACCCAAATCAGTTAAATTTGAATCATCATAAATCAGGATAATTTCTAAATTTTTGTAAGATTGTCCAAGTATTGAATTTAAAGTTTTTAAAATAAATAATTTTTTTTTAAAATATGGAACGATAACTGATATAAGAGGATTATTATATTTCATTTAGTGATTAATTCAGACTTTTAAAAATAATTGGTAATATTTCTTGCAATTTAATATGGAAAAATTTGATACATTTTTTTTAGCAAACAGAGCTTTTTTTTTAGCATCTTTGTAATTCTCGATAACTAGCGAGATTTTTTTTTTTAATTCAATAAGATTATTAATGGGAACAATGTAGCCTCCTTTATTGTTTAACAAAATATCTTTAGCGCCACTACAATCAGTTGAAATTGACGGTATATTATAATAAGCAGCATCAATTAATGCATTTGGTAAGCCCTCATAATATGATGGTAAAATAAATAGATCCGACCTTAAAAAATAGTGTTTAACATTATTTGTCCAATTTAAAAAATTAATATCTTTATTTGCATGGCTTACTAAATCACTCTTTAAAGGACCACTACCTATTATTGTAAGTTGAATATGTGGATATTGTTGAATTAGTTCATTGATAGCTTTTATGACTAATAAAAAATTTTTTTGTTTTGTTAATCTTCCAACACACAGAATGTTAAAAAAAAAATTATTATTTTTTACTTTAAATTTATTGTTATTTTTCAGGTATGGATTATAAATTAGTTTAACTTTTTTTTTATTTAGTATTATTTTTTTTAAAGATTCTTTAGATTTTATAGATATTGCAATAATTACATCTGCTAGATTATAAAATACAACCTTTAACATTAATGTTATCAATGCATGCACTTTTTTATCTGCATACCTTGTGGCTCCAAAAATTTCTTCTGAATTTCTTATAATTATTTTTTTTTTAAAAAACTTTGCTAAAAATATAGCTGGTAAATGACTCTGAAAAGAAAAAATAGTATTTTCTTCATTATTTCTGATTAGAAATTTAAGCAAGTTAATTGTTGTTATTAAATTGAAGTATAATCTACTTTTATTTTTTATATTAGAACCTTTAATTGTTAATTTTTTTGAATTAATAAAATCTTTATATGATGCATTACATGAAAAAAGAGAGATTTCTATATTTTTTGTTAATAAATAATTAATTACCCTAACAAGAATTTTTGTGGCTCCACCTCTTTCAAAAGAAGGATAAAAAAAAATTAATTTTTTTTTTTTCATATTTCTATTGTTTTTTTAATTTAAATACATAATTAGAATAATTATAATAGTTATTTTCTGGTCTCATAGGATCAACTTTTAAAAGGCCACTAGAATGTGGTAAAATCTTATAAACATTATAATTTTTGAGTAATTTAGAAAATTTATACAAGTTGACGTTTTTAAACATGTGATGCCAATTATATTCAATCTGTATGTACTGGGGTTTTTTGTTTTTTATAAAATTTAAAGCTCCCAACAAAACCTCATATTCGTAACCCTCGGTATCAATTTTTAATAATTTTACTTTGTTTTTAAATATTTTTTTATTTAAATTATAGATTATATCCAGTTTGCTTACTTTAGATTTTTGAATTAACTTGTTATTTCTTAAATAGTGAATTTTATTAACTTCTGGGTTAAAATTTGCCCATAAACTATTTTTACTATCATAATACAAATTAAGATTTGTAATCTTATCTCCTAGACCCAAATTGAATGTAAATAACCTTTTGCTATATTCTGCTTTTAATTTATTAAGTTTTTGATAAGATTTTTGTGACGGTTCAAAAGCAATAATATTAGACTTAGAGTTTTGTAATATATATTTAGAATAGTTTCCAATATTTGCACCAACGTCAATACAAAGCTGGGGGTTTTCATTACATATCTTTTTAAGAAATAGTTCTTCACCACTTGCTTTAAATGAAAAAAAATTATTATTACCAATAAAAACTAAAAATAGCTTGATTATGTTTAGGTTAAAATTATATAAAATCTTTCGACCCATAATAAAACTTAAAATGCATATGATAAAATTTCTCATTTTCTAATCTAAATATATGATGTTTTAATTTAATTTATTGTGTCTATTATAGTTCAATGAAATTGAGAATACTTAAAATGGAGATAAATACAAATTTTATCAATATATAATATTCTAATGCAATATAATCGATAATTATATAAGTATAAACATTTTTAAAGCACAAATATTTAATAAATAACGTTGAAAAATTTCAGATTAATAAAATGTCAAAAAAAAAACTAATCCTTTTTATGCCATCAATAGAGTTTGGTGGTGTTGAAAAAAATTTATTTATAATATCAAATTATTTAAGTGAAAAATTACCTGGTTCAATTTTAATAACTAGCAGCAAATCGTTAAATTCTAAATTTAAAAATCTAAAAATAATAAATCCTACTCCTAACATTGAAAATATATCTTTTAAAAGACTAAAGTTCTTATTTTGCATTATAGAATTAGTTAAATTATTGATAAAAAATAAAAATTACTTAGTTTTTTCTTTTCAAGCAAATCTTTATTGCTCCATAATATGTCGAATATTTGGAATAAAAGTTATTGTGAGATCAAACTCTTCACCAAGTGGTTGGAAATTAGGTTTCTTTAGAAAAATAATTTTTAGTTTTTTTTTACAATTTCCCAATAAAATAATTGTGAACAGTAAAGAATTTCAAAAAGAATATAAAAAAAGATTCAATATAACTGTTAAGTGTATTTATAATCCTTTAAATATTGAATATATTAAAAAAGTTTCTAACGAAAAAATTAAAGTAAACTTTTTTAAAGGTTATAAAAAAATTAAAATCATTTTTATAGGTAGATTTGTAGATCAAAAAGATCCAATGACTTTTGTTAAAGCTCTAGATGTGTTGCAAAATAAGATTGACTTTAGATCTATTATTATTGGTAAGGGTCATTATTATAAAGCCCTACAAAACTTCTTATTGTATAAAAAATTAAGATACAAAGTCAAAATAATTAAATGGCAAAGCAATCCCTATAAATATCTTAAAGCTTCCGATCTGCTTGTATTAACATCAAGGTATGAGGGCTTGCCCAATGTATTACTAGAAGCAATAAGTCTTAAGAAAAATGTGATATCAACAGATTGTCCAACTGGTCCGAAAGAAATATTAGATAATGGAAAGGGTGGTGATTTGTTTAAAGTGGGAGACTTTAAGCAATTATCAAAAAAAATTCTGTTAATAAATAAATATAAAAAAAAATATAATAATAAAATAAAATTTGCATACAAAAGATTAAAAAGATTTGATTATAATAAAAACTTGGAGAGATATCTTAAAGAAATTATAAGTGAGATGAATTAATTGAAAAAAAAATTTTTAATAAATTATGTCTGTGAGGTTAATTATCCAAGTACATCAGCATATGGCATACATGTTTTGAAAATGTGTGATGCGCTAGCTTCTAAAAATTCTAAAATAAATCTAATTATTCCTAGCCGATCAATTAATATTAAAAGATTAAAAGAAAATTTTAATCTAAAAAATAAAATTCATTTTTTAAGTATTTTTCAAAAATCAATAAATCTTAATTTTTTTGCAAGAGTATTATTCACAATAAAAATACTAAGAATTAAACAATTAGATAATAACAAAAATTATTTTTTTATCTCAAGAAGTGTATTGTTTGCAATTGTAGGTTCTTATTTAAATAAAAGAATTATTTTAGAGCTGCATCATGAGCTATCTGGTCTAACTAAATTCATTTATTATTTTCTTAAAGATATAGGTTTATTAAAAAACTTGAGGTACATTTTTATTCACAAAAATCTAATAAAGGTATTTAATCCTCCGAAAAATAAGTACATATGTTTAGATGATGCTGTTGATATTAATGATTTCAAATATACAAAACCTATAAAAAAAATAAAAAAAACATGCGTATATGTTGGGAGTTTTCACCAAGGTAAAGGCATAGAATTAATTTTTAAAATTGCAAAACAGTTAAAGCATATAAATTTTCACTTATTTGGAGATAAAAAATTTTTAACAAATAGTGAAATTTTAAAGAATGTTAAAATTTTTGATTATATTAATTATAAAAATATACCTAAAACTTTATTAAAATATGAAATAGCCTTGATGCCTTATGAAAATTGGGTTTCAGGAAGACTGAAAAAAATTAATCTTATAAAATCAATGTCTCCTCTTAAGATGTTTGACTATCTAGCAAGTTCAAACATTATTATAGCTAGTGATTTGAATGTTTACAAACATATCTTAAAAAATAATTATAATTCAATATTATTAAATAACTCTAAAGTTAATTTATGGATTGATAGGATTAACAAAGTATTTAAGTACACTAAGAAATTTAATTATATAAAAATTAATGCTGTTAAAACTGCTAGTAATCATACATGGATAAAAAGATCAGAAAAAATCTTACATTTTGCTTACAAAGAATTTTTCTAAATTAAACTATTCGATAATATTTTAAAATGTCTTAGTTTGGTAAAATTCATTGATTTTTTTTTTGCGCCAATTTTTTTTTGAATAATTTCATCACTACTCATATTTAAAAATTTTAAAATACTGTCTTCTAAACTTTTTATGTCATTGCTCTTAAATAAAAGTCCATTATCACTTCCTATAAATTCTTTGGGTCCATTTGAACAATCACTTGAAATTATAAATGTATTGCATGCAGCAGCTTCTACCATTACAAATCCAGGGTCCTCCCAAAGAGATGGAGAAATTAACCCCAAGGATTCACTTAAATAGCTAGGAATATTTTTATTATAATCAATTAATTTAATTCTATTTTTAAGTCGTAAATTATTTATTTCAGCAACATATTCTCTTCTTAACTCTCCATTGCCAATTATTAGTAAATTTATATCACTATTATTTTTAATTAGTTTTTTAAAACATTTTATTACTAGTAAATGATTTTTTTGTCTAGTGTATCTTCCGACCATAACAAAAAAATTTGTTTTTGATTCAATTTCTTTATTCATATATTTTTTTTGTTCTAAAATTTCATTTATTTCAATTATTGGATCAGGAAGATAAATAACTTTATTTTCTTCAATTAAGTTAAGCTTAATAATATCTTTTTGTGTTTCTTTGGTTGGGCAAGTAATTAAGTTAATATTTTTTAGGCTTAACCGCCATAGAATTTTTCTTAGGATGTTCATTTTTATCTTACCCGAGACTCTAATTATCAATTTAGTTTTAAAGTTAAAGATTAAATAAAGAAATATAGGCAAAGAAGTTATGAGATGCACTATCAAGTATTCAGGTTGATCTTTTTTTAAAATATTTTTTAGAGAAAAAAAACAACTAATAAAAATTAAAATGTAAGTTATTCTGCTTCTAAAATATCCTGATATTTTTGTATTTATAACAAACCAATTCTTTAATTTTTTAACTATGATTTTTTTTTTATAAAGTGACGAATTATACTTATCCCATTCTCCACAGCTATTAATGATTGTTGGGATAAATTGATTATTTGAATACTTGGCTAAACTATAAGCTGAATTAATTACCGCTTTAATTGTTGCTATATTTCCAATAAACGGACACCAATAATAAATATTTTTCATTATAAACTTTTAAATCAAAAATTATTATATTTTTTATACCACTCAAGAGTATTTTTAATTCCAGTTTCAAAAGGCGTAAAATTTTCTATTAATTTATATTTTTTGATTTTTCTATTATCACCATGTGTTTTAAGCACATCTGCTTTTTGCATTGTTCTTTTAAAAAGTTTTATCTTTTTAGATTTTTTTTCTATAGTTTGTATTAGCTTAACAATATTTAAAGGATTGTTAGAGCAGATGTTTAATATTTCATTTCCAGGAATATTTTTAGATTTTAATAAATTGTAAAGTATCAAGCTTACATCTTTTATATATGTAAAATCTCTTGAATGATTTCCATAATTGTTAACATAAAGTTTTTTTTTTTTAAAAGCAGCATCCAGTACCTTTGAATAAAACATATCTGGTCTTCCCCACTCACCATATACAGTAAAAAATCTTAGTCCAATTGCATTAATTCTATAAAATTTATTATAAATTAATGACAAATCTTCATTGAACTTTTTTGAAAGACTGTAGGTATTTGTTGGAAAAAGGATATCCTTCTCTTTTAAAGGAAATGACTTAGATTCACCATAAACTGAGCTGGATGACGCATAAAAAAATTTCTTTATTTTTTTAATTCTGACTTTTTCCAATATGTTAAAAAAACCATTTATATTGCTTTCTATATACTTTCTTGGGTAATCAACAGAGTATCTAACTCCTGCCTGTGCAGCAAAATGAAATATAGCGTCAAATTTATGCTTTATAAATATATCATCTAACTTTTTATTATTTCTTAAGTCTATTTTATAAAATTCAAAATTATTAAACTTTTTGAGTTGTTTTAAACGATCTTTTTTTAACTTAGTTGAGTAATAATCATTTACATTGTCTATACCTACAACTTTTAATTTTTTTACTAGAAGAAATTTTGATAGATTATAGCCAATAAATCCAGCCGCACCTGTTACTAATATTTTCATTAAATCAGTCTCACTATTAATAATTAAATTACTATTAAATTAGATAATTATATCTTTATAAAGACTAGAGTTAATATATATATATAAATTAATCAACAATTTATACATGTCTAAAAAAGAAATTAATCCTTCTGAAAATTATCAAAATAAAATTAACCGCTTCATTTTAGGTAACGAAAATAATAAAAAAAATATAAATATTTTAGAATTTGGTGTTAGGGAGGGTAGGTCTACTAAAATGTTTTTAGATATTTGCGCTAAGAATGAAGGTAAATTGATTTCAGTAGATATAGATAATTATTCTAATTTATTTAATGATAAAAATTGGACATTTGTGCAATCAAGAGATGATGATTATAAAAAAGTATCAAGTTACTTTAATGAAAACTTTGATATTATTTTAATTGATAGTTTTCATGAGCCCAATCATGTTTCAAAACTAATTTACACTTATTGGAAATATTTAAAACCTAATGGCACCATGTATATTGATGATATTAGCTGGCTTCCATATACAAAAAATAGCTGGCGTGATCACAAATTTACAGAAAATATTAATAGAGATACTTTTTATAAGATATTAGAAATTCAACTATCAAATTATAATAATATTGATTTATCATTTACATTTAATGGTTCTGGTATGTGTAAAATTATTAAATTAAATGAGGATCAATTAAATGTACCCAAATTAATTAAAACTAGAAAATATTATATTAAAAATTTATTAAAGAAATTTATTTTATTGTTTAAAAAAGTTTAAAATTATATGAATTTTATTTATGAATGAGAAAACTTTTTCGATAATAACAGTAGTTTTTAATGCTAAAAACGATTTAATAGATACAATTAAAAGTTTGAGACAACAAAATTATAAAAATTTTGAATATATAATTATTGATGGTGGTTCTACCGATGGAACTCTTGAGGTAATAAATAATAATCTAGATGTAGTTGATAAATGGAAAAGTGAAAAAGACTCCGGAATTTATGACGCAATGAATAAAGGCATTAGTCTTTGTGAAGGAAGATATATTGGCATGCTAAATGCTGGAGATAAATATAAGCAAAATGGTTTAGAACTAATTAATAACTATTTAATAGATACTGAATATGATTTTATTTTTGGTTCTGTAATGAAGAAAGCTTTAAGACATGGTTATAGAAAATATAGAATTTATTGGAACTTTGATTTTGCATCAAGCCATTCATCTGGTTTTTTTATTAAAGATGAGGCTCAAAAAAAATTAGGAAAATATAATTTAAAATATAAAATTTCTTCTGATTATGACTTATTTTATAGAATGATTATAAAAGAAAAAATGAGTGGGATATCAACAAAAAAGAATGAAATTATAGGCTTTTTTAAATCTGGATCTTACTCAAGTACATTTTCATATTTAGACCATTTAAAAGAAGAAACACTTATAAGAGTAGATAATAAACAAAATTTATTTTTTGTGTTTTTGGTATTTTGTATTCACTTCTTAAAAAATATGAAAAAAATTTCAAATCACAATAAAATAAAAACTTTCCTTAAATCTTTTAAAGAAGTGTATAAAAAGAGGAATATATAATTTTATTTGTACCATTTTTTTGACAAATAAACGTTGGGTAATTTTTTTATATTTTTAGAGTCTAGTTTGTGTGGCAATGATTCAACATTTTTTTTATATCTGCAAAGATCTTTTCTTAAAAAAGTTATTTCTAATGCTGTAGGTAGTTTTTCACCACTAACAGGAAAGGTTCCATTACAATTATTTGGGTGAATATGTGCAACTTCAAAATTTATCATTATTTTTTTTATAGTATTACAAAAAATCTCATAAATTAAATTATTATTCAATTTTTCTAAATAATGAAATTCAATTATCATTACTTTAAACATGTTAAGCGTTTCCTCAGGTGTAGAACTAATAACCTCGTATTCTGATGACTCAATGTCCATCTGTAGTAAAAGATTAGAATTTTTTTCTATTTTATTACTTATCCATTTTTCAAGCGTAATGGTATCTTTGCTGTTATATGAGGCTATATTTTGATTTAAGAAATCAAATTTACTTAAATCTATATTATCTTTTTCTATAGTCCCATCAGCAAGAAAAGTTTTAATGTCTTTATCTACTAGATGTTTCTCAAAATCAGTTTTGTTTCCAACCCCAGGAGAAAAGCAATAATCAATTTCATTTAATATATCTGGAATAAGATATCCCCCATCATTAGCAGAGCCAACTCGAATTAGAGTATATCCTAAATCATGAGGTTTTAGTTTATTTATGATTTTATCAATTTTATTTGATTCAATGCATGTATCTAAACTTAAGTTAAATTTATTTAAAACATAATTAAGTATTTTTAAAATTTTAATTTTAAATTTATAAAACATATCATTTTAGTTTATATGAGATTATAGCATCACCCATTTTTTCTTTTCTAAATTTTCTTCCCCCTGATGCATCAATAATTAGGTATACACTTTGATTAAATTCCGCAATAATTGGACATCCATATGCTATATAAGGTAAATCGTCTTTCCATAAGACGTTACCATTTTTTACATCATATGCATAAATTTTTTTATCTCTAGTACCAGAAATAAAAAAAACTTCTTTTCCTATAAATGCTGGACACCCAAATACCTCTGACCCCTTATTTTTATGCTTTATATCAAGTTGAGGATAGTTTCCATGCGGTACTTGCCATTTTATTTTTTTTTCTTTTATATCTATTAAAGTAATTGTTCCCCATGGTGGAGAATTTAAAGGTATACCATCAGCAGATTCGAATTTCTTATATGCCTCAATACCTGGTTTATTAAAATTTATAATCTTGTTAAAACTATTGATTATTACCTTTGCATTATTTTTAAATTTATTAAAATCGAAAGTAATTAATTTTAGAGAAGATAAAAAAATTTTTTTAAAATGAAAAAAAAAATCAAAATCAGCAGGATCTTTTAATTTAGACATCCAGGCAATATTGCTGGCTGGTATGATTACTTGTCCTCCGTCATCTGCCGCAATACCTGGCCATTCACTTCCTCCATGCATGCCATAATGTATATAATGCTTATCTTTGCTTAGTGCTTTGTATTCTGCAATTGAACTTTTCTTAATAATTTTTTTTGCTTCTTTTTTATATTTTTCATTTAATTCGTTTATATCATCTGCTTTAAAATTAATTTTTGAAAATCTTAACCAATCATCAAATTGCCTGATTTTTGTAAAAATTTTTTTTTTGTCGTCATGAAAAAATATTTTTTCTTTATAATTATTTAGATGTTTTCCATCCATTCTATCAAGTATAATTAGTTGACCTGCTTTAGACGCCTGAATAACAAGGTCTCCATCAATGTGATTGATTAAAGCTGGCCTAGAAGCTAAATCAAGATTTAGTACATCATGTTCAATTTCTTGAAAATGCCAGTTATACCCACCATTTTTAAGATTAATTGAAACTATACTGTTATAAAATAAATTTGGTCCCTCTCTTCCTTTAGACGTGAAAGAAGGTTTTGCATTAGCAGTTGAAAAAATAATTTGATTATATTTCGTATCTAAAGTTCCACCACCCCAAACATCCCAAGAAAATTTTTTATTTAAATTAATTTTATTCAGAGCATCTATTTTTTTTTGCTCTATAGACACTTCCCATATTAGTTTACCTGAATTTAGGCTGTATGCTTTTGGCGTATCTCCGTTTGGAAGGATTATTGCCATTGAATTATGAACTAAAACAGGAGCAGTAGTATTGAGTGCTTTTATTTCATTCTCTAATATAAGTTCTTTACAATTATTAACGTTAACTAATTTTAAGACACCTTGTCTTATAAATATCACATATGTAACGTCTTGTTTTGTGTATAGAGAAAGTCCCCTATATGGTGCCCTATCTTTTTTACCAATATTTTTACACACTTCTTGTCCATCGACTAAAGATAAAATAAGTAAATTCTTATAACCATCCAAATGTATTAATTTATCATTGAATTGAATTATTTTATTTTGAGTGTCCCTTAAAACGCCTGAATTATACACCCAGTTTTTTGAAATGTTTTTTAGATCGTTTTTAGAATATTCAATATTATAGAAATTTTCTGCTGCAAATAAATTTTTATTAAAAATAAAAAATAATAGGATTGATAAAAGTTTTATAGAATTCATTGATCATTTAAATAGCTTATAAATTATATATTTCAAATAAGAAATTGGTAAAACTGTTATGTACCATTTAAAGTAAGCAAAAACTGGATTAGAAGAGTTTATACCATGACTTATTAAGATTTTTTTTATGTTTTTGGTGGATACAAAAAATGAAAAAAATGGAATATTAGAATTACAAAAAACAATTTCATTACAATAAGATAAAATTAGGCCTTCTATTAAACTTTCAAGGCCTAATTTATTCCTGTGATTATTTCTTAAACTATTATTAAAATCGCTTATGTTATTGGCACGAAAACTTGGATATGCACAAATAAGTGCTCCATATTTTCTTTTTAAAATATCAAAATATTTTTTTTGCTCAGTAACTAAAAAAAATTTAGTATTAGGTTTTTCTTTGATTTTTTTTTCTATAAAAATTATAATATCATAAATTGTTGGTGGAAGATGATGGCCTGGTGTAATTATTTGATCTGTACCTCTTAAATGAATTCCGATTGGGTTATTTTTTGTCTTTTTAAAATTTTTATTAAAGAAAAATATAGATTTATTCAAAATTTTTTGATTTATTTTTATGTTTACAAAAAAAGTTTTTTTTAATTCTTTATTATTATAATCATTTAAATAAACATTTAATTTACTTTTTGAAAATATTACGTTTTTGCTATTATAAACATCTTTAAGTTTATATTTTGAAATATTATCAAAATATAAATCCCAAATATTCTTAATATTATAAAGGTTTTTTTTTTGATTATAATTGGTGGGAAAATTTTCCATATCAATTATAGGGATGTAATTTTTTTTTAATGCATAATTAACATATTTAATTACGAATATAAAATTAGAAAAAAAACCACCTCCAGGAGATCTTTTGATTACAAAAAAAATTTTATTTGGGTTTTTTTTTCCTAATGAGCATCTATAAAACTTATTTTTAGAATGATGAAAAATACCATAAAAAAAATTTTTTTTTCTATCTTTAATGAAATCTATTTTTGGTCGAAATTTTTTATCTAAAAAAAGCTTATACATTATTAATTTAATTGTTTTGAAATTAATTTCAATTTTTTGATATTTTTTTGAATTTTATTTAAATCAATATTCAACATTTCTAGTGAAAGATATCTATTATCTAATTTAAATTTTTTTAAAATATTTATATGTATTTTTGGATTACTACTTAATTGTTGAAGTTTTTTCTCGCTAATTTGAAAATTTCTAAAATATTTTAAATCATTTTTAAGAATATTAATTTTTTCATTTTCAAGAATTGAGTTACCAGTATCAAAATTAATAAAAATATTACTTAATTTAGCATATTTTACAAAGACTAATGCTTCATCTACATTATTAATAAAATCACACCCATAAAACCTTGCATTTGGCTCTATGCAAAAGTTAATTTTTTTATCTTTTAACTTTTTTGAAATTTTACTTAATAATTCTTTAAACAATCTATTAGCATAATTTATGTGTAGTTTATTTTTGAATCTATTTTTAGGTGAGCCAAAAATAATATTTTTAATATCTAATATTTCACAAATATTTATAATTTTATTAAGATGAATAATCGTTTGTTTTTTTTGTTTTAAATTGAATATATTTAAATTTTTTTTGAAAAATATAGCTTGCACCGATGAAATTTTAATTTCATATTTTTCAAGTAATTTTTTTAAACTATAAATCTTTGCAATATCAATATTATACTCTGGTAAAAATTTACTAATGGGAATTTCAATATATTTAATTTTTTCTTTATTTAAAATTTTTAATAAAGATTCAATTTCTTTAATATTCCTTAAAGCTAATAAAGAAAAAGATAATTTAATACTCATACTTTTTAATAAATTTTTTGATTCTTAGTAACGTGTATTTTTCTGAAAACATATATCCATTCTTTGGTCTGAATTTATATTTTATTGGATTTAATCTCATTTTTTTTGAATCAAGTTTTTTAAATAAATTTATAATTTTTTTATTCTCAATAGGTGCACTGTAAAATTCATAAACTTTATTTTTATTAATTTTGAGACTTTCAATGTTTTTTTTTAACAAATCTAAATCATACCATTGAAAATAATCATTTGAGTATATTTTTTGTAATTCGTTTTTATTTATAAGATCATAGATAACATTTTTTTTTAAACCGGTTCCAAAAATTCCTGGCAATCTAATAATCAAGTAATTTTGAAAATTATTTTTAACAAAGTATTCTAACATTTTTCTATTTTTTCCATAACTATGGTTAATATGGACATCTATAGTTGATATAAGTACAAAAAGTTCTGTTCTAATGTTTTTTAAATTTTTAATTAACTTTAAAGTATTTAGTTTATCTTTATTAGGATATTTATTTGCAATCCATTTTGCAGCAGGCAATGCAGCACAAAAAACACTTTTATATGAGTTGTTGCTAGATATTTTAAAAATATTTTTTGAATTAAATAAATCTATCCTTTTATATTTTTTTTTATACTGCTTTAATAGATTGCTTCCTACAAAACCTGAGTACCCTATAATAGCATGTTTACTAATGCCCATTATTTAATAATTTTTTTAATATAACTTTCTAAAGAAAATATATTACCTATTTTTGGTGATGTGCATGAAATTAAATTTCCTTTTTTTTCAATAAATGTTGATCTCCTCGCAGAGTTATCATTTGGTAGAACCTTATAAGATAAAAAATAATCACTATATTTAAATATCTTTTTAAAACTAGGAAAAAAAAATGTCATATCATTTTCCATTTTATCTCTTATTTTAGATATAGTTTTTGTTTTAATTTTAGTTTTATGTTGTTCAAGTTGGTTAAAATTTTTAAATTTCTTAATATGAGTGTAATCAGAGTGTGTTAGGGTATACATGTCTTTTTTATCAGCATATGGGTATAATGAGGGTAATTTACCATCCATAATTGTTATTGGATATGCGCTATGTTTTTTATTTTTTCTATAAACTAATGAAATAGTTAAAACATAATTAAAATTATTATTTAATTTCTTATCTAATGTGCTGTTTGTGCAATCTAGAACAAAATCATATTTTTTTTTTATTTTTTCTATATTCTTTATTTTTGTATTAAAGAATAAATTTTCTTTTAAATTTTTCTTAAAAAATTTTTTTATTTTTCCATTTAACAATATTCCCTCATTACAATTATAAGAACCTTCAATATTTTGTAAAATATTAATTTTTTTTTTTGAAAATTTTAAGTTGTGTGATTTAATTATAATTTCGTATGTCTTTGCGTCAATTAATGATTTTTCTTTTGCAATACAGTAAATATTTTTTTTTGGAAATGAGATAAATTTTTTATATCTTTTAACAAAATTAAAATAATTTTTTTTTGCTTCTTCTATTGTTTTGGATGATCTTGGGTAGTGATATCCTGTGTGAAGTCTAAATTGATTATATCCTGATGAACCCGAAAAAATATCACTACTTTTTTCATATATTTCTACATTATGTTTTTTTTGTTTTAAATATAATCCTATATGGCAGCCATACCAACCTGCTCCTACAATTAATACCTTTTTAAGTTTGTGTTTTTTCATTATATTTTATTTTTTAATTGGAGTAATTTCAATTTTATTATTATCAACTAAAAAAGCATTATCACATATCTCAAGCATATTTTTATTATGAGATGTTATGATTATAGTTTTGTTTTTTTTTAAATCTTTTAATATTTCTTTTAATTTAATGATATTTTTTTCATCAAGTGAACTTGTTGGTTCATCTAAAATTAGAATTTCCTTATTTTCATAAAGTAGTCTTACAAGAAGTAATCTTTGTTTCTGTCCGTGAGATAATTTGACCCCATTCTCACCAACTTTTTTTTCATTTTCAATTAAGTTTTTAATTTCTAAATCATCAAATAGCTTATTTAGAAGGAGTTTAGCTTTATTTCTATTTTCTGAATTATTTTCATCGTGTAAAATTACATTATTTATAAGGCTTTCGTTAATTATATAAAAGTTTTGTGATAAATATCCAATTTTGCTTTGATAAGAATATCTGCTTTGTTCACAAATTTCTATTCCATCAACCAATAATTTTCCTTCATTTGGTTCAATTAAATTACTAATCAAGTCAATTATTGTTGTTTTTCCTTGTCCTGATTTTCCAAAAAAAGCCACACAAGAATTTTTCTTTATTTCTAATGAAATACGCTCAAATAGTTTCTTTCCCTTTTGATAATTAAAAGTAACAGAGCTAATTTCAATTTTTTCATTAAAATTAATTTTAATTATGTTTTCATTATCAATTTTCTTTTCCTGGTGTTCTGTTTTATTAATTTCTTTTTCAATAATATTAATTGTTTCTAAGCTTCCCTTAATATGAACAATTGCTTGAAAAATAATTTGGATACTTGGTATCATTCTATAAAATGATAAGAGAAAAAATGCAATTATTGGAATATGATCTACAATATTAACATTCTTACTATCAATAGTTATGGTAATAAAAATAGTTGCTATAATTAAAAAACAAATTTCAAGTAATGGTTTTGCCCAATGAAGAAATATTTGATTAGAGCTTAATGATTTTGCGTAATTTTTGCCAAAAAGACTAAATAAATTTATAAGCCTTGTATATTTTTTTGATAATTTAAGATATTTTATATTATTATAACTTTCATTTAAAATATTTTGTCTTTCAATATCACTGTTGATTATAATTTTTTCATTTAATTGAATTTTTTTTCTTATGAATGCATAAATTAATACGCAAACTGATGTAACTAGTAATAATGATACTATGGTTTTTAGACCACCGACGTATATTAATGAAATTAATAAAATTACAATTATTGAAAATGAATTTATTAAATTTAACAATGAACTTACAACAGAGTTAGCAAATCGTGCGCTATGAAAATTTGCCAAATTTAAAAGCTTTGCTGAAGTAAATTCGAATAAATGAATATATTTTTTATTTATATATTTTGAAAAAAGAAGATTACTTGTTTCTACACTTAAATTAATAGTAAATTTTATAGTATATTGTTTAATTAATAGTTTTATCATTGTTGTAATTGCAAACATTAAACCAGAAAAATATAATACAAAATTAAGGTTACGCATCTGATCGACAGCTTGCTCAAAAAAAATTAAGTCAAAATTATTTAATTTTTCTAAATAGGTGTCAGGACTTATAATTAATAAAACAATAACTGATAAAGAAAGTAGTCCTATTAATTCTAATATTGCAAATATGAAATTTAAGAAGCCACAAATATAAAATTTTTTAGATTGATTTTTATCAAATATATTTAAAACTTTTTTTAAAACCATTTATCTAATTCTTCTCAGATATTTTTTTTATTTTTTTTGCAGGAACACCTGCATAAATATAATCTGACTGTAAAATTTTTGTTACTACTGAACCTGCTCCAATCACAACTCGATTTTCAACTTGTACTCCTGATAATATTGTCACTCTTGCTCCAATCCATATATCAGAACCAATTTTAATTTCTTCTGAAATTCCTCCCTGATAAGCTAAGAGTTGGTTTTTATCGTCTATTTTGTGATTGTTTGTATTAACATAAAACTGAGTCCCTATATCAACATTATCGCCTATATAAAATTTACTATAATTAAATATTTCACTATTAGATCCGATAGAAGACCTTTCTCCAATTAATAAATTTTCTGGTTTTAGAATCATTACATTTGGATGAACAAATGAATTTTTGCCAATCTTTGCGCCTGCATACCTTAATAAAACCATTCTTAATTCATCCAATATATTTCCTAAAAATCTTAACTTAAAGTGTAGATTTATAAGATTTAGAATTGCAAAGGATAAAAAGGATATTTTTTTGATTATTTTCATTATTAATAAATTCAATATTTGGTTATTTAATTAGCATCTTTTTTTATAAGATGCATTCCCAATCTGTTAGCTAAAGCAGCAATCGTCATTGTTGGATTGGCACTTCCTGAGGTTGGAAAAATTGCACTACTACAAACATATACGTTTTGTAGGCCATTAATTTTAAGGTTTTTGTCAATGCTTGTTTCTTTTTTTTTATGATTAAAAATTAATCCACCCATATGATGTGAGGCATCAACACTTTTTTTGTTTATGTATTTAAGTGAAAATTGAATATTTTTTTCTTTTTTTGGTTTAAAGCTAAAATGATTTATAATTTTTTTCATTAATAATTCTATTGTTTTATGATCAGATTTACTAAAGCTATAATCAACGTGTAAGTTATTTTTTTTTAATTGGATTTTATTTTTTTTATTAGGAATCATTTCACAAAAAAGTCTAACTTTATAAAAATATCTATTTTTTTTTCTTAACAAATTATCAATTAATGGAGATTTAAATGAGGTTAAAAATTTTGTAACTTTACTGTACGCTCTTTCAAATCTTATATAAGTATTTAACATATTGAAGTTTTTTTGTGTTTTTTGATCTAAAGAAATACCATAATAACTAGAAAAATTATTATAATTAGTGAGTAAAAGTGTTTTTATTAAGTTAGTTTTTGGATACATGAGGAACCCCAAATCTAATTTAGGATGATTCATAAAATACCTTCCAACTAATTTTTTATTTTTCATATTTTTAAGTTTTTTACTTTTTAAAGAATTTAATATTAGGTTGACTGTTTCAATGCCGCCACAGCATACTATGAGTTTTTTAGCTATAAAAAAAAAATCCTTTTTTTTTGTAAATGCATATGTCGAATTTGCAAAATCATCAATTGATTTAATTTCACAATTATAAATCAAATCAATTTTTTTGAAATTTATTAAATTCTGAAATTTCATAGGACTGTTTCTAATAATAAATTGTCTAATTTCGAAAGGTAATTTAAAATTTTTTTTAACTAATCTTTCATATCCAAATCCATATTTTTTATTTAATTTTTCATAATAATAAATTAATTCTTTATGGCTTAGTGGCCAAAGATTTTTATTTTTTTTTGCCCATCTAGCTTCCATTTCAAATTTTTCAAAATATGAAGATATATTAGCCCATTCGTTACTACTACCACCAATAGAAAAAACTCTTGAATTTAATTTTATTGGCAAGCTCCTATCAAATATTTTTTTATATTCTCTTTTTATAACATCGCCTTTTTCAATTATTAATATCTTAGCAATATTTTTTGATCTTGAGATTAATTTATTCGAAAGAGTTACGGCTGCAGGGCCTGATCCCAAAATAATAAAATCATATTTTGTTAAAGAAATTTTTTTAATTCTTTCAATATCTTTTTTTTCTTTAAAATTATATTTCATTTGTTTTTAAGTATTCTAATAAATATAAAGATCAAAGCAAACTTTGCAAAAAAAGAATGATAAATTCTTTCTTCGCCAGGTTGTTTCACTGTATATTTCTTGATTTTTATAAATGTGTAAACTCATCATCAATTGTTAAATTATAAAATATCAATTTAAGTTATGATTTTATTAAATTATTGTTAGTTTAATTTGACATAAAAATAACACTTGGTACAACTAGTAAATACAAAAAGTTAAACCAAAATAATATTTACTTAAGATTTTTTTATTTATATCAGTTAAAATTAAGATAATATTAATATCTTTAGATAAGTATAAATTAAAAAAAAACTCTAATTCAGATTATCTATACTAAGAAAAAAATATATGAAAAATAACTTATCTAAATTATTTCATTTAAAAAAAAAAAAATCTAGAGCTTTCAATTACCCTCTTCACGAAAATGCACTTAGTAAAAAAGATTTAATCGAAGGAGCAAAAGTATTAATTAGCAGACAATTAACAATGTCCAAAAAGACAATTGAATTTGAAAATTATTTCAAAAAAAAATTAGCCTTGAATTATTGTTTAATGGTAAATTCAGGTTCTTCAGCAAACTTATTAGCAATGTTTGCTTTAATCAATCCTAAAAAAAAAAATAGACTAGAGAGAGGTGATGAATGTTTAGTACCAGCGGTATGTTGGTCAACAACATTATGGCCAATAATTCAAGCTGGTCTAAAACCCAAATTAATTGATGTAGACATAAATACTTTTTCAATAAATTTGGAACTTATCAAAAAGAATATCTCAAAAAAAACTAAAGCAATAATGATAATTAATGTTTTGGGCAATTGTTCTGAAATTGATAAAATTAGAGATTATGCAAAAAATAAAAAAATATATTTAATAGAAGATAATTGTGAATCCTTAGGCTCAATCTATAAAAAAAAATATTTAGGTTCATTTGGAGATTTTAGCTCATTTTCATTTTATTATTCTCATCAAATAACAGCCGGAGAAGGTGGTATGATTGCCTGCAAGACTAAAGAGAATTATCAATTACTCAAATCATTAAGAGCCCACGGATGGGACAGGGATCTAATAAATAAAAAAAATAAAGATTTTAATTTTATAAATTCTGGATTTAATTTAAGACCACTAGAAATTTCTGCTGCCATTGGTCTTAACCAGTTAAAAAGACTCGATCAATTAATTGCAGTAAGAAAACACAATAGAAACAAAATAATATCAACTCTAAAGAATTCTCCAAATTGGAAAAACCAGTTTAACTTTTTTGAATATGATTCAAAAATTAAACCAAGTTTATTTGGGTTTCCATTAATAATTAATCACAATTTTAAGACTAATAAAAAAAAATACTTAGACTACCTGAATAAAAATAATATAGAAACAAGGCCAATTATAAGTGGCAATTTTGCAAACCAGCCAGCTATAAAACTGTATGACATTAAATTTAATAATAAAAGATTAACTAATTCGAATATTATTGATAAAAAGGGTTTTTTTATAGGACTTTCAACAGAAAAAATTGAAACGAAAACATTAAATAAAATGACTGAATTATTGTTAACTGTCACAAAATTTTAGATGATTACTTGCGCTATAACTGGCTCATCTGGAGTGTTGGGGCAAAAAATTAAAAAATATCTACCATATAAATTTTATGAGTTTAAAAAAGATATTACAAATATAAAGAATGTTGAAAAGTGGATTAATAAAAAAAATTTTGATATAATAATTCATTGTGCTGCAGTAGTACCCACCAATATGGTTAATAACAGCTATAAAAAAGCTTATGATGTCAACGTTAATGGTACTCTTAATTTAGTAAATTCAATACTTAATAAAAAAAAAAAACCTAAGTGGTTTTTCTTTTCATCAACTTCCCATGTTTATAAATTGAACACAAAATTTGTTAAAATAAATGAAAAAAATAAACCAAAACCTCAAAGTAAGTATGGAAAAACCAAATTATTAGCAGAAGACATTCTCATTAAAAAATTAAAAAATTCATCTATAAATCTTTGCATAGGGCGAATATTTAGTTTTACTGACAAAAGACAAAAAGTGCCCTTTGTAATCCCAACTATAACTGAAAAGATTAAATCATCAAAAAAAATAATTACTTTAAAAAATTTGAATCATTTCAGGGATTTTTTAAATACCAAAGATATAGCCAAAGTAATTAATGTGATGAGAGAGAGAAAATGCTCTGGTATCTATAATATTGGAAGTGGAATTAAATTTAGTTTAAAAAATATTGCACAACTAATCTCTGAAAAATATAACAAAAAAATTAAATTTTTGGACTCCAATAAAACAACTTATTTAATTTCCGATAATAAAAAAATTTTACGTTTAAATTGGAAAAGTGCTAATTTTAAAAAAAACTTAAACTATTTTTACAAGTGATTGATATTAATATAATTATACCAACTTTTAATGAAGATGAGAATATAATCTCATTATTAAAAAATATTAAAAAAAATATACCTACAGCCTCTATATCAATTGTTGACGACTCAAAAAATAACAATATGAAAAAAATTTTAAAAAAAAATAACTTTGACAAAAATATTAAATATTTTCATCGAATAAACAATAGAGGCAGAGGTTCGGCTGTTCTTTATGGTTTTAGACAGTTGTTAAAAAAAAAGAGTAACCAAATATTTATTGAAATGGATGCAGATTTTTCTCATAAGCCTTCAGAACTTAAACAAAATATTAGATTATTTAAAAAAAAAAAGTTTGACTTATTGATTGCAAGTAGATATTTACCAAAAAGTAGAATTGTAAATTGGTCTTTATCAAGAAAAATTTTCTCTAAATTATCAAATATATTAGCTAAAGCTATATTAAATATTGATGTCAAAGACTACACTAATGGTTTTAGAATTTACTCGAAAAAAGCAACCTATTTAATTACCAAAAAATGTGGTAAAATTGGCGACGGCTTTATAGTATTATCTGAAATTCTTTTAGTTTTAAATATTAACAAATTTAAAATTCATGAAGTTAGTACGGTTTTTGTTAATAGAAAAAGAGGTGAAAGTTCTGTTAATTTAAGACTAGTTTTACAATCATTCTTTGGTTTAATTAAATTATTTCTAATAAAAAAAAATTATAAAAATTAGCATAATCTTTATCAGTTTATCAAAGTTTTTTTTGTAAAATTTAATATTTTTTTTTTAATTAAATAATTATTCATCAACAATAAACTCTTAAGATCAAAAAAATATAACTCATCTCTAATATCATTACTTTTTTCAAAAACTTTTGAAACATTCGGTTCTGAGCTATAAATTAAATTAATAAACTTATCTGGATCATTAAAGTCTTCACTTTTATCTAAATGAGGCCAATTATATCTAGTTATATGGAAATATTTTTTTAAAAATCGCAAAATTTGCTGAGATTTTATGAATACCGGTAAACCATAATAAAAGCCTCCTATATTATCAAAATTATCTATAGCGGGTGCATTTAAGTCTTTACAATTCTTTAACCCATCATAAATAATTTTAAATTTTTTTCTTAAGATATTATTTCTCTTTTTTAAGTTAGTTAAATCTCTTAGTGCCCAAACTGCTCCTATTGGACTCATTCGTCCTTTACCTAAAAATCCTATTCTAGACAGTAAGTTAAGTTTTGGATTTTCTTTATTGGGTCTATTTAAGTGCATTAGGTAGAGCATTTTATTATAAATTCTTTCATCATTAGTAAAAGCTACACCACCTTCACCTGCACTTATGGCCTTATCACCCTGCATACTCATAAATGAAGCCACACCAAGCGTACCAGCAAAAAAATTTTCAATTTTTGCTCCTTGAGAATGACTTATATCTTCTATTAGGATTAATTCTGGATTAATTTCTAAAAACTTATTTATTGATAATATATTTTGTGGGATGCCAAAAGTATGTGTGATTAATAAAAAATTTGCATTTAGGATTTCTTTTTTATCTAATTTTTTGATTTGTAAATTTTTATCAAAATCTAAATATATTGGAATTGCTCCTAAGCGTAGGATTGATGATATAACAGATGGAAAACTTAATTTTGAGATTAGTACTTTACTTTTTTTTTTAACTCCTACAGAATAAAGTATTGCATTTAAGGCTGTAGTCCCATTTGAGAATGTTAAAGCATACTTAGTGTTAAAAAACTTAGCAATTTCAAGTTCAAATTTTAGTAGGTATTTAGGATATCTCGTGTTTTGAGCTGTTAAACTATAAAAAAAAATCCATAAAGAAGATATAATATTTCTGAAATTTATAAATTTTTTAATTTTTAAAAAGAATATTAATAGTTTCATTAAATTAATTAAAAATTTGTTACTTAAAATCTTCCTAGTTTATAAACGAATTCTAATATTTTTGTTGTACTCACTTTAATTTTATTTTTTTTCAAAGCTATTAAATCTAGAAACAATATCATCTATTAATTAGCTTGTATAGTGTTGTGGTGTTTAAGTAATTTCTATTTATTTTTTTTAATTTATTTTTTTCTTTTTCATTAATAAATTCTACTAATGTGTAATCTGATCTTATTTTATTTTTAATAGAATTTGGCAAACTATTTTCCCAAATTTCTAGCATTATTATATAATCTGGATTTTTATCAAATATTTTAGTTAGCTCCATTTCTGTATTATAATTTGGATCTCCATAATAAGCTCTTAGTAAAGGGTATCTAAATATACTAGCTGGATGTGCAATTTTTGTAGGAATTTTTTTATTAAGCAATAAATACAATCCATTATCAAAAGAGAATATGGTCTCATCTTTTTTGACAATTTTTTTTATATATTCGCTTAGAACTATCGTTTTGTTTAGCGGTCTATACTTTAATGTTATCTGGGAAATTAGATAATTTATTGATGGGCCTAGATAACAAAAAATTATAAATCCAATTGCTATTTTCTTTGGAAATTCATTTTTTTTATCAAAAAAACTCGAAGCTATCACAGATATAAATGGAAATATTAACATAATATTATATGAAGAAAATTTTCTGGATAGCAAAATAGAAAATATCACAATCAACATAAAAAATAATAGTATAAGCAGTTCTTTTTTTAATTCTTTATTTACAAAAGGCATGCAGATTGCAAAAATAAGGATTGGATGCCACTGCTTTAAAGCAAAAACCTCAAGAAATAAAAAATAACCAATAAAAAATGGTCTTTTCCCAGTAAAAGCAAGAGACGATTCTATAGTTGAGTTCCATAAAATCTCTAAACCATCAGGGACATTTGAATATAATATTACAGTTATTAATAAAGGAAGAAAACCTGAGGCCATATAAGTAATTAAATTCAAAAACTTTTTTTTTTCTGATAATAAATAAATAAAACATCCCAAAAATGCTATAATTCCTAAATTAGGCCTCATTAATGTTGCCAGACTAATTAAAATTCCAGCCAATATTATGCTATTTCTATTGGGATTTACCAAGTCTTTAAATAAAAAATAAATATAGAATGACAAAAATGGCATAATAAATAATTCTGGCTCAGTGCTTAAGAAACTTACCTCAGAAGAGATAATTAACAAAAATCCAAATGATGAAAAAATTGCAGATTTCTTTCCATAGAGTCTTTTTGAAATTTTAAATAATGCAATTGATGAAATCCATATAGAAATAATTGCCAGAAGTTTTAAAGCAATTATATAATTTTCAAATAAAAAAGGGAAAGCATAAAATACAAAAGTAAATGGGCCCCTAAGAGTAAATATTTCAATAAATGGAAGATTTCCATTAAACAATGATTTACCTACGCTCAACCAGGTCCAAGTGTGTTCCCCAACATATAAGTCAAAAAATGAATGATACGATCTTAAAAAGAATAAAAAGAATAATAAGCTTAAATAAATTTTTAAATTAAATAGTTTTTCATTTCTACTGGGTGTGCCCGTATTAATTTTTTTCTTCATTTAATACAATTTCTAAAACTATGTTAATGAGCCTAGTGCTTTTCAGCAATTTTTTTTAAACTTTTTATATCCATAAATGATTTATTGTCACCACTATTGTACGAAAAACTAGTCTTTACTCTTTTACACTTATTAAGTTTACAAAATTTTATGATTTGAGTTTCACTCATATCATTTAATATTATATAAAAATTCTTTAACTCCACTGTGTATCTTGCCTCAGCTGGATTTATTAGTTCTTCGTGTATTTTTTCTCCTGGCCTAATACCAACAATGTTGAAATTGTTTTTTTTTCCACTTATTGCTTCCGCTAGATCCTTAATATAAAAACTTTTCAATTTTGGGACAAATATTGCATTTTTTGTTTTATTTTTTAAAGCAGTTTTTACTAAGTCAATTGCACTATTTAATGAAATATTAAATCTAGTCATTTTTTCATGTGTTAAAGGTAATTTTTTTTTCATTCTATTTATTTTTTTAAATAATGGAATTACTGAACCTCTACTACCTGTAACATTGCCATATCTAACAACTGTAAAATTGGTTTTTTTACTTCCTTTAAAGTTACTAGCTGTAAGTATTAATTTGTCTGAGCATAATTTAGTTGCACCATAGAGATTAATGGGTGATGAAGCCTTATCTGTTGATAGTGAGATAACATCCTTCACTTTATTATCTAAAGCAGCACCAATAATATTTTGTGTGCCCAAAACATTGGTTTTAATATATTCAAAAGGATTATACTCTGCAGCTGGCACTTGTTTTAAAGCTGCAGCATGAATAACAATATCTATATTTTCAAACGCACTATTTAATCTTTCACGATCACGAATATCTCCTAAAAACATTCTCAGTTTTGGATTTTGAAATTCTTTTTGTTGAGACATTTCAAATTGTTTTAATTCATCTCTGCTAAAAATTATTAATTTTTTAAAATTATTATGATTAGAAATTAAGTGCTTTATAAAAGCTTTTCCAAAACTTCCTGTTCCACCAGTAACTAAAATTGATTTATTTTTAAACATGTCTAGTTATTTCTAATTCCAGTAATTGCTATTGGAACTTCTAACAAATTATAAATATTTTCACTTTCGTTTTCACACTTGCTTATTTTAAAAAATATATCATTTAAAGTATCAAAATATAAATCTAATTTTTTTGTTTGATGAGAAATGCTCGTATAAATAGCATTTGAGGCAAGTATGTTTTTTTTTATCATTTCTTGTGATATGAATGTTTTATAGGCATTATTATTTTTTGATAAAAAAATAAAATTTGGTAGTGCATCTATTCCTTGTATCTTAATATCAAGTTTATGCTCTTTTGCTATCGAAAACCATTTTTTTTTTATTTTTACACCAATTTTAGAGATTACCTCCCATGATTTAATATCTTCCATTACTCTCAAAGTTTCTAATGCAGCTGTTGATCCAATTTTTTCTGTCCAGAATGTACTGCTTATAAAAGTTTTATTTGAGGCATTCATTATATCTTTTTTTCCAATTATTGCATTTATAGCATAACCATTACCTAAAGCTTTTCCAAAAACTGCAATATCAGGATTTACTCCATATTTTAAATGCAGTCCTCCAAAATTTGCTCGAAAGCCTGAAGTACACTCGTCAAAAATTAATATTATATTTTTTTTATCACACAAATTTCTTATTTTTTTTAAAAAGTCGTTTTTTGGTGGAATATTTCTTTCTACTTCTAGCTTGATTACTCCTATTTCATGTTTGTCTACTATATTTTTTAAACTTGTAAAATTATTATATTCAAATGTGTAGGTTGTATTTTTTAACTTTCTTGGTACTCCACTCACATTTAAACTCTTCATTAAATGATCATTAAGGTTATTTTTATTCGATAAATTTGAAGATAAATACCAATCATGCCACCCATGATAACCACAAATTGCTATATTATCCTTACCAGAATATGCTCTGGCAATTCTAACTGCTACTGAATTTGCTTCTCCACCCGATCTTGTAAAGCGAGCCATCTCTGACCAAGGGTGGAGTTCAATTAGTTTTTCTGATAGTTCAATTTCTTCTATAGAATTTAAAGAAGTCATGTTTCCATTTGATATAGATTTTACTACTTTTGAATCAACATGCTTATTGCAATATCCCAAAGTATTTGTACCAACACCCATTAGGTGTAAATCAATAAATTTTTTACCTTCTAAATCCCAAATATTACAGCCTTTAGCTTTGGAAAAATAAGCAGGCCATAACTTGGGTAAATGTAAATCTGGGTTTTTAGAAAATAACATTGTGCCACCTGGAATAATTTCATTAGCTCTAATCCAAGTTTTTTGACCTTTATTCAGAATTAAGCCAATATTTCTTAATCTGGAGTCAAAACCTTTAAAAAAAAATTTATTTTTTTTGTAAAAGTTTATAATTTTTTCAAATGATATTAAAAAATCGTAATTAAATTTTTTAAAAATTTTATCTATAAAAATAAAATCTTCTTTTGTATCCAATGTAAGTCTAAGTTTAGAATAATCTTGTTTAAGACTGATGTTATGCTTTTTATATTTTTTTAGATTCATAATACCATAAGTTACATGCTCTTTTTCATGTTGAATGTTTTTAGAAAAGTATCTTTCTTTTAGTGATTTATAATTAAAAATTTCAATATCAAAACCATCGGGATATGTTGGGGTAATAGTGTTTGATAAATAATCACATTTTTCTGTGTGAAAAATTGATACATATTCATCTAACATCATAGGGTCAACAAAGGGACAATCAGCAGTAATTCTTATTATGTTTTTTATTTTAAATTTTTTTGCTGCTAAAAAAAATCTTTTTAAGACATTTTCTTCTGGACCTTGAAAATATTTAATATTTAATTTTTTACATTCATTAATTATTTTTTTGTCACTTGGGGTGTTTGGGCACGCAACGATTATGCCATCTATTTTTTTTGATTTTTTTAATCTTGTAACTAAAATTTCCAATATGCTTTTACCATTAATCCTTTTTAAAACTTTGCCCTTAAATCTGTTAGCATTAAATCTTGCTTGAATTATTACAGATGTGTTGTTTTTTATTTCCATTTTCGAGGGTCAGTAATTTTTAAATTTTTAATTTTAAATTCGTTGAAATTTAAAATTTTTGTATTATTCCATGATTTAATAATCGTCTTCAATTGTTTAGCATTATCTATACCAATATTTATATATCTAAACTGATCTAAATTTTTTACAAATGATAATGAGGCTGTTAGAGGGTCTGTTAAATTTTTTTTACAGTTTTTAGCAAAATTATCTTGGTATTCTCCTAATTTTTGCATTTTTTTATTCTTATTAAGTAGCCCACCCTGCAAAAATACTGATCTAGCCTGTAGCTTTATTTTTTTATTTTTAAAAAATTTCAAAAATTTTTTATTTAAAAATCTTTGATCAAAAACATTAATTGGGATCTGTGCTAAATCTATTTTAAATGAGATAGGAATTTTCTTTAATTCATTAAAATCGTAAATAGAAACTCCTATATATTGAATTAATTTTTTTTTTTTAAGGGAGTTTAATACTTTTATTATTTGTTTTCCATAAATTGTAGTTAAATCACTTGATCTATGAATTAATATTGCATGAAACTTTTTAATGTTAAATTTTTTAATTTCCTTAATTAATACTTGTTCTAGATTGTTTACAAAATTTTTTTTATCATTTTTTGGCAGTTTAAACTTAGTAATTATCTTAAATTTTTTGAAAGAAATTTTTTTTGTAAAATTAGATGTTAAATTATAATCTAAAGCAGTATCTATAAATTTAATTTTATTTTTTTTTGCTAAATTTAATATTTTTTGAATTTCTTTTAATCTTAATTTTTTATTTGATAGACCATAATTTTGATTAAAATTTGAAGTTCCAATTACTAGATCTTTCATTACAGCTTATATTCATTAAAAAAATTTATAATATTTTTGATCACATAATTTTGTTGTTTCTTTGTTAAAGAGTAATAAATGGGGATACTAATAGTTTTATTATAATATTTTTCCGCATTAGGTGCGTAATATTTATCTTTAAAAACTGAAAAATTATAAATTGGAATATAATGATATTGAAGTAATATTTTTTTTTTCAACATATATTTGAAAAATAAATCTTTTTTTTTTAAATCAAAATTTTTAAGTTTTAATAAACATAGATGATTTGCCGATTTATACTCTGATAACTGTTTTATTAAGTATATACTTTTTATATTTTTGAATGCTTTAAAATAATTTTCAATAATTTTTTTCCTTTTATTTAAAAATTTATTTATTTTTTGTAATTGACTAATTCCTAAAGCACATTGAATGTCTGATATCCTAAAATTAAATGAATATTCTTTAACATCATACTTCCAGTGATTTTCATGTCTGGAAATTCCAATTGATCGCAAAATTTTTATTTTTTCATAAAGCTTTTTTGATTTTGTTGTTATGGCTCCACCTTCACCAGTTGTAATTGTTTTTACTGGATGAAAAGAAAAGGTTGAAATATCAGAATGTTTACAACTCCCAATCTTATATGTTTTTTTATTAACTATATATCTTGCACCTAGTGCATGACATGAATCCTCTACAACATACGATTTAAATTTTTTTTTTATTTTACCAAATTTTTCTGCATTAAGAGGATATCCAGCGTTATACATAACTAAGATAATCTTTATTTTTTTTATATTAAATTTTTTACAACAATTTTCCACATCCTCTGGGCGCATAATGCCTGTCTCAGGATCCACGTCAGCCAAATACACTTGTGCATCTAATAATTTTGCAACATTATAAGAGGCTACAAAATTTATAGCTGGCATAATAATTATATCATTTTTATCTACTCCAATTGCCCTAAAAGCTAAATAAATTGCTGATGTTCCACTATTACAAACTATTGTGTAATTGCTACTAAGATAACTACCAAGCTGATTTTCAAAATTTTCTACTATAGGTCCGGTAGTAAGTTTGCTTTCTTTAAGTGATTTATTTACACTTTTAAGATCATTTGAATCTATAAATTGTTTTCCATAAGAAATAAAACTCATATTATATAAATCTAATAGAATGTTTTAAGAAGTAGTTCAATTAAATTTTTCTGATTACTATTTTTTTTAATAAGATAAAGTAATTAAATAATGACAAAAAAAGCTATTTTCAATCTTGCAAAAAAACTTTGGCCAATACATAGAACTATAGCTGGTCCTGGCCTAAAGACTTCATTAAAAATAATTAAATCAGAACAAAATTCACTTATAATCAAATCTATCAAAACTGGTCAAAAGGTTTATGATTGGAAAATCCCTGAGGAATGGGAAATAAAAGATGCATGGATTAAATATAAAAACAAAAAAATTTTAGATTATAAAAAAAATAATTTACATATTGTTGGACATTCAAGAAAAATACATAAAAAAATTAATTTAACTGATTTAAAAAAAAAAATTCACTTCATTAAAAAACTTCCCAATGCCATCCCGTATGTAACTTCTTATTATAAAAAATATTGGGGTTTTTGTTTGCCTTATAATGACTTTAAAAAACTATCAAATGGTGAATATGTAGTGCATATAAACTCTAAATTTAAAAAAGGTAACTTAAATTATGGGGAGTTAGTTTTAAAAGGTAAAAGTAAAAAAGAAATTCTTTTTTCAACTTACCTTTGTCATCCATCTTTAGCAAATAATGAAATTTCAGGGCCATGTGTAAATACTTTCTTAACAAAGTATTTGCAAAAAATTAAAAATAGACACTATACATATAGATTTATATTCATTCCTGAAACAATAGGATCTATAGCTTATATTAACAAAAATTTATTAAACTTAAAAAAAAATTTATTAGCTGGTTTTAATATTTCATGTGTCGGAGATGAAAGAGCTTACTCTTATATAGGCTCTAGAAAAGGTGATACCATTGCAGACTATGTTGCAAAAAAAGTATTGTATTCTACTGACAAAAGATTCAAAAAATATGACTGGCTCCATAGAGGAAGTGATGAAAGACAATTTTGTTCTCCAGGAGTGGATTTACCACTTTGTACTATAAGTAGATCAAAATTTGGTGAATATAAAGAGTACCATAATTCTTTAGATGTTTTAGGTAAAGTCGTTACTAGCAATGGTTTAAATACAAGCCTTGAATTATTAAAAAAGATTATAATTTTTTTTGAAAATAATTATTTTTATAACTCCACTTTTAAATGTGAACCTTTTATGTCAAAAAGAAATCTTTATGAAACAATTAGTATAGCAAAAGAAGATATTAAAGACAAAAGAGGAACAACAAATACTGAAATTTTAATGAACGTTCTGAGTTTATGTGATGGAAAAACAGATTTAGACACTATTTGTCAAAAAAATAAGCTTAGTAAGCTAAAAGTAACAAAAGCTATTGAAATTTTAGAAAAAAATAAATTGATATATAAAACAAAATTATAAGTAAATATAAAAATCTTTTAATTTTTTTTTAATCTATTTTCTAAATTTTTCTTATAATATTTTATTAATTTTCTTACTCCTTTTATTTTAGAAAGTTCTATAATCATTTTATCATCAAATATCCTATCCTTGTATTCATAAATCGAAATTTTTTCATTAGTGGGAACGGCAACAAAATGTAAAGAAAGCATATCTCTATGTTTTCCCGGTAGTGGGTCGCCCGCTCTATGGATTAGCTCAGTTGTACTACATATATGAGCCTCCCCTGCTTGTCCTATGTTTTTAAAAAAAAAATCTTTGTAAGTATTTTCATTTAAACGATCATACGAATATCTATTTTGGTAACTAAGATTTTTTATAAATTTTTTAGCAAATTTTTTTTTAACCACATGTAATGGGCCATTCTCTTCTTTTATTTCATCAACTTTAATAAATATTTTAAACATATTGTATACATATCCATCTGTGTGAAAAAAATTACTATAGATTTCTTTTTTTGTATTAGAGTTATAATTTCTTGTAATTGCTAGATATGCCAAAATAACTTTTTGATTATAGTATTCTTCAATTATATTGAGTTTATCTTTTATCTCACCATTCAATATACCTGTTATAATTTCATAAATTTCTGGTGTTATTTTATATCTAAATTGAGGATCATTTTCATTGCTCCTTGGATTTTGTGAGCTTAAATGTTCATTAAGTTTATCAATAGTGTTTTGATTTATTTTGCCAAGTTTTGCATATCCATTTTTTAAATAATTATTAATGAACTCGTGTTTTAAACTTTCTAAATTACAAATATTTTTTTTATAAAATTTATTATAAATATTATTAGAAAAAGTATTTGAATTATTAAATAATGATATTGCAAGTTTATAATTTAAATTATGAATATAATTTAATATAAACTTCATAGTTTACCTATTAGACTTGTAATTTGTTTATCATTTTTATTTATTTCTTTTAATACTTTTTTTGATTTTTCAGGCGCATATTCTAGCGCTAATTTTAATAATTCCATCCAGCATGTATTATTCTTTGTTCTTATTTTTTTAACTTGATTTACAATTTCTAGAGATTGTTTTTTCATAAAGTTTAATTATAAACTAGCTTATTTGAAAAAACAATTGTTAATTATGGGAAAATAAATATACATATTTAATTTATTAATTTAACTTTAATAATCCATGCTATGCTTTTAACATCTTAACATTAAATGAAAGATAAAAAATACCATTTTGAATTATCTGATATTGAGTCTTGTTTTAAAAATTTAGGATTAAAAAAAAACGACTCTGTTTTTTTATCAACAAATATTGGAGTATTAGGCTATCCAAAATCCAAAAATAAAAATCAGATTTTAACATCAAGCAGATGGATACTTAAGACTTTAAGAAAGATTATTGGTAAAAAAGGCAACATTTTTGTCCCTACATATTCTTATAGTTTTACGAAAAAGATTAAAAAATTTAACCCTCTCTCAACTAAAGCTGACATAGGCTATTTTCCAAATTTTTTTTTAAATCAAAAAAAAATCATAAGGTCTATTGATCCAATGATGTCTATTGCAGGTTTGGGGCCAGATTCAAAAAATATTTTATTAAAAATTTCTAATAATTCTTTTGGAAAAAACTGTGCTTTAGAAAGACTTCTTATGATAAAAAGTTTGAAATGTTGTCATATTGGCTTGGGCTATAATTGGATACCTTTTATGCATTACTTGGATTGGAAAAATAATGCCCCATTTAGATTTGATAAAATATTTGAGGGCAAAATTAAGATAAAACAAAAAGAGAAAAAAATTAAATGGACTTATTTTGCCAGATATTTAAGGGAAGAAACTTCATCAAATGGTTTCAAAATTGGCTATAGGGCTATAAAGAAAAATTTGTTTTCTTTTTCTGATCTTGGTAAATCAATGGTATATATGATTAATTATAAAAAGTTCTATAAGTTTGCACTAAATATAACAAAAGAAAATAAATGGCTTACTGTTAATGGTCCAAAATTCAAAATTTAATTCAAACAAAAAAAACAAGATAAAGCTTGCTGTAATTGGGGGTGGCTTTGACTCTACTATAGGAAAAACACACCTAAGAAGTATACTTGCCTCAAATAAATACGAAATTACTTGTGGGTGTTTTAGTAGACAAAAGAACAAAAATTTAAAAAATTCAATTTTTTATTCGCTGCCAAAAAACAAAATATACAATAATTTAAAAAATTTATTAAAATCAGAAATTAAAAATATAGATTTAGCACTAATCCTAACTCCACCTAAAAATAGAAATAAAATTTATTCTGAACTGGCAAATAAGAAAATAGGCATCATTGCAGAAAAACCTTTTGAAAATAATATTAAAGAAGCAAAAAAATCTTATAAAATAATTAACAATAAACAGATCTTTTTTGCAAGCACCTATAATTATTTGGGTTATCCCGCTCTAATGGAAATAAAAGGTTTAATTAAAAAGCTTGGAAAAATTAACAATTTTGTATTTGAAATGCCCCAACAATCTTCCACTTTTTACAAAAACACTATTAAGAAATGGAGAACCCAAGATGAATTTATCCCAAATTTGCATTTAGATTTAGCTAGCCACCTTTTATCTCTTGTGCAATATTTTTTTGATCAAATGCCTACTAGTGTTAATAGTTTTGAAACTAAAAACAAAAATTATACTGAAAATGTTTATACCTGGTTGAAATTTGAAAAATTTATAGGACAATTTTGGTTTTCAAAAAATTCAACTGGTAAAAAAAATGAATTATCAATAAGAATTTTTGGATCAAAAGGTTCTGTTGAGTGGACACATTCAAATCCAGAGGAAATAATTTTTTCAGATAATAAAGGTAATCAAAATATTATTAACAGATTATCACAAAATACAAAATATCTTAAAGATAAAGATTTGTTTACTTATTCTCCTGGCCATCCTGGTGGGTTTCTAGATGCATTCATTAATATTTATAAACATATATTTGAGTCATTTTATAAAAAAGAAACACAATCAAAAATACTTATAAATTTAAGAACAAATTTAAATATTATAAATGTCCTTGATAAAATTCATTACTCATCAATAAAAAAAAATTGGCAAAAAATTATTCTATAAAAATGAAAAAAAAAACATTAATTTATGGAGGTGGTGCGATAGGTTCTTACCTAGCTGCATGCTTATTAAAATCAAATCACCAAGTATTTTTTTTAACTAGAAGAAAAAATTATGATTATATTAAAAATAAAAGCCTAATAGTCCAAGTATATAATAATAATCGTTTAGAGAAGAAATTTTGTTTAAAAAATAATAAAAATTTTATTGTAATAAATAGTTTAAAAAAAATTAAAGAAAATCATTTTGATAATATTTTTATCACTACTAAAATTAATGAAAACTTAAGTAAAATTTTTTTAGATATAGACAAATTTGTAAATAAAAAAACTATTATAATTACCCCGTGTACATCAATTCCATTTTGGTGGCACAAATGTTTAAAAAAGGAGCTGCAAAATAAAATTGATAAATCGCTTAATATTTTATTCAAAAAAAATATAGCTAAAAAAAATTTAGTTGGTATGACTATGTGGCTTTCTGGAAAAATAGAAAAACCAGGAAAAATAAGAATAAGCCATATCCAAAGAGGTTTTCCAATAAAAGAAGTATTTAATGAAAAAAAACAGCAAGTAAATCAATTAAGAAAAGATTTAAAAAAAACGACCAGATCACCATTGGTAAAAAATATTTTTTCAGAGATATTTATAAAAGCATTAAATTCATTAGCTTTTAATATGGTTGCTTTAAAATATGGCCAAAATAATTCTGAGTTAGAAAAAAATGAAATAGCTAAAAAAGAAATTATCAATATTTTGATTGAGGGTGACAAAATATTAAAAAAAAATAGTATTAAAATCTATCAATCTCCAAAATCAAGAATGACACAAACACTTAAGAGCAAAAAACATACAATGAGTATGCTTTATGCTTATGAAAACAAAAAAAAAATTGAACTTAAGTTTCTTTGGAATAGTTTTTTAAATTTAAAAAAATTTATTGAATTTGATATGAGTCATACTGACGGCCTATACAAACATTTATCAAAAAAATTACATGGGTTTATTTAGAATATTAAAAAAAAACTCTCAAGTTTTTCCTAACAAAATAGCTTTAGTAGTAGAAAATTACGAGTATTCATATAAATCGTTTTATGAGTTGGTTTTACAAACAATTCAAAATTTGAAAAAAAACGATTTTAATACAAATAGTAAAGTACTAATTGTTGAAAATAATTCATTATCACATGTTTTATCATTGTTTGCATTATCATATTTAAATGCAACTGCGGTACCTACGGGCAAGTACTATTCTAAAAATCATCTTTTGGATATTATCAAGGTGACAGGTGCAAATTCTATTATTGCTGGTAAAGAAGATTGCCTTTTTTTTAAAAAAAAAACAAAGATAAAAAAATACATGTGTATTGAAAATTCAAAAAAGTTTCCTTTTTTTTTCAAAAAAAATAAATTAATAAATCTTAATAAAAAAATAGATACTAATAAAGATTTCATAATTAGCATGAGTTCGGGCTCTACTTCAAAACCAAAGCCAATTATATTTTCACAAAAGACAAAAATCATTAGAAACAAACTTTTTAAAAATCTTTATAAGATCACTTCAAAAGACAATATCATTGTAACAGGTCCAATTGATCACTCTCTTGGTATGAGAACGTTATTTGTTCCATTGTTAAATGGTTGTACATGTGTAATGATGAACAATTTTCAGATACCGAAATATTGTGAATTGATTAAAAAATATAAAATTACATTCTCAGTATTGGTCGCAAATCAAATATATGATTTAATAAATAGCCCTAAATATTTTAAAAATTTTCATTTAAAAAAAGGACTTGTCTCTACATCTGCAAAATTATTACCAAATGCAAAAAAAAAACTTTTTGAAAAAAAAATCAAACTATTTGAAATGTATGGTGCAGCTGAAATAGGAACAGTCACAAATTTAGATATTTTTAAAAATAAGAAATTTTTATCAAGTGTTGGCAAAAGTTATAATGAATTTATAAAAATTAAAATTTTATCAAAAAATAATAAATTTTTAGATCACGGATCAGTAGGTGAAATTGTTTGTAAAACACCAGGCCAATTTAATATGTATTATGGTTCTAAAGAGCTAAATAAAGAGTCCTTTTTTAAAGGTTATTTCAAAACTGGAGATTTAGGATACATGGATAAAAAAAATTATTTATATTTTAAATCAAGAATCAAGAATGTTATTAGAAGAAGCGGGATTACTATTTATCCTGAGGACATAGAGAAAGTATTTATAAATGATAAAAATATAAAGGAAGTAGCGGCCATAGGAAAAGAATTAAAAAATAAAACCCTAATTTTTTTATTTATAATAAAAAATAAAGAAATTCAGGAATCTTATATAAAAAATATATGTTTAAAAAAATTATCTAAATTTCAATTTCCAAATAGAATAATATTTCTAAAAAAGTTTCCTAAAACAAATCTTGGCAAAATAAACACAATTAAATTACTTAGAAACTTTAGACATCCTTTTTAATATAATTGAACGTAAACCCTTAACTGTTCCAAAATTTTTTAAAATAGTTTCTGAGGGTTTAATGGATATTTTAAACTTATTTTCTATTTCAAAATTAAACTTAAGAATTTCAATAGAGTCGGCATGTCCTGATGATATAAAATTAAAATTATCAATATCTTTAAAGTATTTTTTTTCTATCTTTTTGATTTTGTTTAATTTAGAAACTATAATGTTAGTAATTCTTTTTTCATTCATGGGTGATATTACTATAATATGATCTTTGATCTTTCAATAATAATACCTTTTTATAATGCTAATAAGTTTATTAATAAAAGTTTAAAAGATTCTTTAAAAATATCTAAAAGAAATTCCAATATACAAATAATTTATATAAATAATAATTCAATAGATAGCTCAAATACTATTTTAAAAAGCAAGATCAAAAATTTAAAAAATATCAAACTTTTTAATACAAATAAAAAAAAAGGTATAGGGCCTGGAGTAGCTAGAAATTTAGGAATTAAAAAAGCAGATTCAAACTTGATAATGTTTTTAGATGTAGATGACTGTATTGAAATAAAATACTTAAAAGATTTGATTCAATATTGCAAAAAATTTAATAATAACTTTATTTTTTTAAATGTAAAATCAAAAAAAAAGATAAGTCCTAACGTACGATATAATCAAGATAATCTTCAACTTTTTTTTAAAAATAGTAACAATATGTGGTGTATTGGAAAAATTTTTAAAAAAGATTTTTTAATTAAAAATAAATTATTTTTTTTAAAAAATATTTATGAAGACATTTTTTTTATTTTTAAGTGTCATTATTATAATAATGAAAAAATAAACTATTATCCAAAAAAAATATATATTAAAAAAGAAGATTCTGACTCGATTACTAATTCTCAAATAACACTCAACCATCTCAAATCTAAATTCAATGCATTTAAATCAATAGAATTATTC